>ERZ836441.99-NODE-99-length-99548-cov-17.117837_pt1 | contig 99548 bp, 84 predicted proteins | sample MGYA00519686_ERZ836441 | MGnify/ENA primary metagenome ERZ836441 (study PRJEB31850, sample SAMEA3708800) | human gut metagenome | biome: human gut; feature: human-associated habitat; material: faeces | place: China | collected 2014 ...
GGGAAAATCACTATGGATTTTTTCTTAGGTGTCCAACTTCATTTTACAATCGACCGAACAATTTGTAAATCCAAAACGATGGAATACTCTCCGCCTGTGTGTGACAGTGAGGGAGAGGAAAAAGCAGCCCTGGGTCCAGAGGTCCCAGGGCTGCTGATCTGTATTTTTGTTGGATTTACATCAGATGACCATCAGGCCAAGATGCCAAGATCAGTCCACAGATCGTTGTACAGGGTGCGGGTGGCTGCGGGGCGGACCAGGTAGGCCTCACAGTTTTTCAGGACTTCCTGGGGGGTGGCCATGATCTCATAGAGCTCGGGGTCCAGCTCCTCGCCGTAGGTCTCCTCGTAGTACTCAGGGTACTGCTCCAGGGCCTCCTTGTTGGGGGAGGCGTACCAGATATAGTCCATGTTCTTCAGGGAGGCGTCCGTGGAACAGAGGAAGTTGATCCACTCCTCAGCCTCGTCCTTGTTCTCCGCGTCCTTCAGCACGCACATGGCATCCACGAACCAGTTGGAGCCCTCCTCGGGGACCACATACTTCAGGTCGGGGTTGGTCTCCAGCATGGTCAGATAGTCGCCGGCATAGTAGGCGGAGATGGCGGCCTCTCCGGTCTCCATCTTGTCGAACACCTCGTCCATGACAAAGGCCTGGTAGACGCCGGCCTCCTTGGCCTGGGCCAGAAGGTCATAGGCGGCCCGCAGCTCCTCCTCGCTGTCGGTGTTCACGGAGTAGTTCAGATCCATCAGAGCGATGCCCAGAGCGTCCCGGGAGTTGTTGATCATCAGGACCTGGTCGGCGTACTGGGGATCAAACATGGCGTCCCAGCTGGTGATGGGCTCCTCCACCATGGCGCTGTTGTAGATGATGCCCAGCGTGCCCCAGGTGTAGGGGACGGTGTACTTGTTCTCAGGATCGTAGGACAGGTTCTTGAACCGGTCATCAATCAGGGAGAAGTTGGGGATATTGTCATAGTCCAGCTCGGCCAGCATCCCCTCTTCGATCAGCTGGGAGATCATGTAGTCAGAGGGGACCACCACGTCATAGTTGGCGCCGCCGGTCTTGAGCATGGAATAGAGCTCTTCGTTGCTGGGGACGGTCTGGTAGTTGACTTCGATCCCGGTCTCGTGCTCAAATTCGTCGATCAGGCTCTCGTCGATATATTCGCCCCAGCTGCACACATTGACAACGCGCTTTTCGGAGCTGCCGGAGCCGGCGGGATCACTGCCGCCGGAGCAGCCGGCCAGCAGACCGGCGGAGAGGGTCAAAGCCAGGGTCAGGGAAACTGTTTTTTTCAATTGATCATTCCTCCAATGGTGTTCAAAATTTTATTTTCACGATGGGACCACCGCAAAAATTACGTGATGCGCTGTTTTGCGGCGGCACGCTCCTGGCGGGCCTCCCGCACATTGATGATAACAAGAAGGACCAGGACGGTGACAAACAACAAAGTGGATACTGCGTTGACCTCCGGGCTGATACGTTTCTTGGTCATGGCGTAGATGCGCATGGCCAGGTTGGCCGTGCTGGAGCCGGCGGTGAAGTAGCTGATAACGAAGTCATCCACTGACATGGTGAAGGCAATGAGCAGGCCATTGATAATGCCCGGCTTGATCTCCGGGACAACCACCTTCCAAAACGCCTGCATCCAGGTACAGCCCAGGTCCTGGGCCGCATCCACCAGGTTCTTGTCCATCTGCCGCAGCTTGGGCATGATAGACAGGATCACATAGGGGATGTTGAAGGTGATGTGGGCGATGAGCATGGTGCCGAAGCCCAGGTACAGCTGCTCGGGCAGCTGGAGCCCGAAGGCTCCGTTGACCCAGTGGGCAAAATCCCCCCAAAGGTTGAAAAAGGCCACGAAGAACAGGCAGAGGGAGACGCCGGTGACGATCTCCGCGTTGACCATGGGGATGTTGTTCACCGTCATCAGCGGAGTGCGCCAGCGTTTTTTCATATTGTAGAAGCCGATGGCGGCAAAGGTGCCCGCAACGGTGGCGATGACTGCCGCCAGCACTGAGACGGCCAGGGTGGTGTACAGGGCGTCCAGGATCATTTGATCGTGGAACAGCTTGTCGTACCAATCCAAGGTGAAGCCGGCCCATACAGAGCGGCTTTTGGAGTTGTTGAAGGAAAAGATGATGAGGACAAAGATGGGGGCGTAAAGGAAGAGAAAAATCAGTCCGGTCATCAGGCGGCTGAACAGAGAGGGTTTCCGGTTCATAGCATCACCGCCTGTTCTTCGCCCTCACCGAAGCGATTCATCACAGTCATACAGACCACCACCACCAGCATCATCACCAGGGCAACGGCGGAGCCCAACTGGGGGTTGTAGGCCGTTCCCTTGAACTGCATTTCGATGAGGTTGCCCAGCAGGAGCTGCTTGCCGCCTCCCAGTAGCTGGGAGATGGCGAAGGTGGAGACTGCGGGGACAAACACCATGGTGATGCCGGAGAGGACCCCGGGGAGCGACAGGGGCAGAGTGACCCGCCGGAACACGGTGGCCGAGTCAGCCCCCAGATCCCGGGCGGCCTCGATGAGCCGGTGGTCCAGCTTGACGATCACCGAGTAGATGGGCAGGATCATAAAGGGCAGGAAGTTATAGACCATGCCCAGCACCACAGCCCCCTGGGTGTTAATCATCTTAAAATATTCCAGGTTTGTGCCGAATATGCCGTTGATCAGGTCAAACAGGCCGATGGCCTCAAAAAAACGGTTCAGCAGGCCGGTGTTCTCCAGAAGGGACATCCAGGCGTAGGTCCGCAGCAGGAAATTCATCCACATGGGCAGCATGATGAGCATCATGGCCACACGCTGGAACCGGGGGCCCTCCCGGGCCAGGAAGCAGGAGACGGGGTAGCCCAGCAGCAGGCAGATGGCGGTGGCGATGAAGGCCAGCTTGAAAGAGCGGGTGAATACCACCATGTAGTCGCCGATCCGGGCAAAGTTCTCCAGTGTAAAGCCGCCCCCCGCGGAGGAGAAGGCGTAGACGACGATCATCAGAATGGGGATGACCACAAAGACGGCCATCCACAGCACATAGGGGGCGGAGAACAGGGCCAGCTTATTCTTCTTCATGTTCCGCCTCCTGATCCTCCGCCTCGGGATCGTAGTCGGCGTCGCTGATCTCCTCATACTCCTCACTGTACGAGGAGTAGTCCCCGAACATCCCGGAGTAGTGGCTCTTTTTCATCACATGGATGCCGTCAGGATCGATCTTGATCCCGATACGGGAGCCCACGGGGGACAGATCGGTGGTCTGGATCAGCCACTTGAAGCCGTAGAAGTCCACGATGATGTCGTACTGCATCCCCTTGAAGGTGACAGAGGTGACCGTACCCTTCAGCTGACCCTGCCCCTCGGGGACGATATCCACGTCCTCTGGGCGGATGACCACGTCCACCGGCTCGTCCTTAGCGAAGCCCTTGTCCAGGCACTGGAAACGGCGGTTGAAGATCTCCACCACGCCGTCGGCCCGCATGATGCCGTCGATGATGTTGGACTCGCCGATGAAGTCGGCCACAAAGGCGTTCTTAGGCTCGTTATAAATGTCCTCCGGGGTGCCGATCTGCTGGATCTTTCCCTCGTCCATGACCACCACAGTGTCGGACATGGCCAGGGCCTCCTCCTGGTCGTGGGTGACGTAGATGAAGGTGATGCCCATGGCCTGCTGGATGCGCTTGAGTTCGATCTGCATATCCTTGCGCAGACGCAGATCCAGCGCGCCCAGAGGCTCGTCCAGCAGAAGGACCTTGGGCCGGTTCACCAGAGCACGGGCGATGGCGACCCGCTGCTGCTGGCCGCCGGACAGAGAGGAGACCGCCCGCTTCTCAAAGCCCTTCAGGTTGACCACCTTCAGCATCTCCAGCACCCGCTCCTGGATCTCAGACTCCGGAAGCTTGACCTTCCGGCGGCTCTCTGGGTCGGTCTTTGGGATCCGAAGGCCAAAGGCGATGTTTTCAAATACATTCAGGTGGGGGAAAAGGGCGTACCGCTGGAACACGGTGTTGATGGTCCGCTTATGGGGCGGAACATCATTGATCCTCACGCCGTCAAAAAAAACGTCCCCCTGTGTGGGCGTCTGAAAACCGCCAATGATACGAAGTGTGGTGGTTTTGCCGCACCCACTGGGACCCAGCAGCGTGAGGAATTCCTGATCGTTGATGTATAGATTGATGTTGTCCAGCACGACCTCGCCGTCAAACGCCATAGTACAGTTGGCCAGACGGATCAGCTCTTTCGGCATAGATCCTCCCCCATTTCTATTCAATAAAAAATGTCAGCTCCCTCGGTTTAGTTCCCGCTGGAGTCCGCCCTGGAGGGACAGAGGACTGCCTGTGCGGGGATTCACGGATAGCGCAATCAACTATATCTGTTTACCTTAGAAATGTCAATGGATTTTGTCGAAAATATAGGGGAAATTTTACGGGAAAAATCGGGAGAAAATTTATGGAGAGACAGGGCAAAACGTCAAAGAGTCATCCCTCTGTCCGTGGCAGGGAGAAACCGGGAAAATACTCCTGTACAAAGTCCACCTCCTCCACCTGCCAGCTGCGGCCGTTGAGGGGCTCCAGGGGGCCGGCGTCGGTGGTGAAGCGGAAGGAGAGACGGTAGGAGTACAGGGCCTGTCCGTGGCGGCCATACCTCCGGTTATCCCGCTCGCTGCCATACTTCCCGTCCCCAAGCAGGGGATGGCCGGAGGCGGAGAACTGGGCGCGGATCTGATGGGTGCGGCCGGTGACCAGCTCGCACTCCACCAGAGAGAGACCGTTCCGGACGGCCAGGGTGCGGTAGAGGGTGACGGCGGTCTTGGCCCCCGGAACAGGCTTGGAGCGGACATAGACCTGCTTTTTCACCTCATCCTTCCATAGATAGCCCTCCAGCTTTCCCTTCCGCTGGGGCATCGTCCCGTGGATCACACAGAGGTAGCGCTTTTCCAGTTCACGGTCCTTGATCTTCTGGTTCATTACCCGCAGGCCCTCGGCGGTCTTGGCGGCGATGACGATGCCGCCGGTGTTCCGGTCGATGCGGTTGCATAGGGCGGGGGCAAAGGAGTTCTCCCAATAGGGGGACCATTCCTTTTTCTGGTAGAGGTAGGCCTGGATGTGGGTGAGCAGGGTGTTGACCCGTTCGCTCTCGTCGGGGTGGACCACCAGACCGGGGCGCTTGTCCACCAGAAGGATGTGCTCATCCTCATATAAAATATTCAGCTTGGGCTGATAGAGGGAGAGAAAGGCGTTCTCCGGTGTGGGGCGGTCGAAAAACTCGTCGTTGATATATAATTGAAGGAGGTCGCCTACGGCCAGGCGCACATCCCGCTTGGAACCCTTCCCGTTGACCTTGACCCGCTTGAGCCGGATGTACTTCTGGGCCAGAGGGGCGGGGAGCAGGGGGAGGGTCTTGGCCAGCCAGCGGTCCAGCCGCTGACCAGCGTCGTTCTTTCCAATGGTGAATTCTTTCATGGCGCACCGATCCTTTTGTCTGATTTGAGCATTCTACTGCAATTCCAGCATAAAAAAATATATTTGTCAACCACAAAAAAAGGTTTGACATTTCTGTGGAGAATCAGTATAATATCTTCCGTACCATTATGCGAGTAAGGGGTCTGTATCCCCAGAGGAGGGTAACCGATGCGGCTGGATCTGCGAGACGTCATCCATAGGCCGGACGCGGAGAAGTCCTTCCAGTATCAGCTGGACCTGTCCCAGCTGGACTTTTATGGGAGAAAGCCGATTACCCGGCCTGTTGTGGCAGAGGGCAGCGTGATCAACCACGCGGGCGCCTTGGTGCTGAACGGAACGGCCCGCTCGGAGTTGGATCTGGTCTGTGACCGCTGTGGGAAGGAATTTTCCCGGGAGAAGGTCGTCCCGCTGGATAGTCTGCTGGCTGAGGAGCTGGAGAACGAGGACAGTGAGGACGAGATTTTTCTGCTGGACGGGAACGAGCTGGATCTGGACGAGGTGGTCACCACGGCCTTCGTCCTCGCGATGGATACAACAAACCTTTGCTCAGAAGACTGCAAAGGGCTGTGTGCCAAGTGCGGTGCCGATCTGAACCTCGGCCCCTGCGGGTGCAGACCTGAAGTGGATCCACGATTGGCGGCGCTTGCGCAGCTGTTGGATGATGAAACTGAGTAGTCCAAACGTGCTGATGACAGCACATTAACCGAAGGAGGTGTCACCAATGGCGGTTCCTAAGAGAAAAGTGTCCAAGGCCCGGCGCGATAAGCGGCGCAGCTCCCACTGGAAGCTGGAGACTCCCGGTATCGTGACCTGCCCCAAGTGCGGTGCCTATCGGCTACCTCACCGGATGTGCAAAAATTGCCTGACCTACAACGGCCGTTCCTTCGGCCAGGTTGAGGCCCAGTGATTTGCGGGAAGAAAGACTGCTGTGTTGTACAGCGGTCTTTTTTCATGCCCGTTCCGGCACATTCATCACAAAATGCTGGACTTTTCTCCCAGTTGGCGTTATACTATGACGAATTGAATGGCTCCGGATGTGTCCGGCGCGGCGGGGAGGCCCCATGTATCATCTGCTTTGGATCTTTTTTATCTACGCCTTTCTGGGGTGGTGTACGGAAGTGAGTTATGCCGCCCTCAAGACCGGGCGGTTCGTCAACCGGGGCTTTCTCAACGGGCCGGTCTGTCCGGTCTACGGCTTCGGTGTGGTCATTGTACTGTGGGTGCTGGAACCTCTGCGGGGGAACCTGCTGCTGCTCTTCCTTGGGTCGGTGGCCCTGACCTCCCTGCTGGAGTGGCTGACCGGCTTTGTGCTGGAGCGGCTGTTTCACCAGCGCTGGTGGGACTACTCCCAGGAGCCCTTTAACCTGGGTGGCTATATCTGCCTGCGCTTCTCCATTGCCTGGGGGCTGGCCTGCCTGTTTGTGGTCAAGCTGCTGCATCCCTCTGTCCTGTGGTGCATCCGAACGGTCCCTTATCCCATGGGAGTGGGGCTGCTGGCTCTCTTTTCCGCGGTCATGGCGGTGGATCTGGCCGCCACGGTGCGCACCATTGCCCGTATGAACCGGCAGCTGAGCCAGCTGGATGAGCTGGCCGCCGGCATCAAGGAGATGTCCAACGAGCTGGGGGCGAACCTGGCCGACCGGGTGCTGGACGCCGCGGAGATTGGAGACGGCCTGCGGACGGACCTCCAGGAGGAGTTGGATGACCTGCGGGAGGTTCTGGCTGCCCGCAGATCGGAGCTTCAGAATGGTCTGGAAGGGGTGCGGGACGCCCTGGACGAGGCCAAGGACTCCCTGGCCCAGCACAGATTCCAGCTTCAGATGGACCAGGCGGAGTGGCTGGAGAAGCGGGAAGAGGACCTGCGGGAGCTGTGGGCACGGCTGGATGAGGCCAGACAGAGCCGCATCTTCGGGCAGCGGCGTCTGCTGCGGGCCTTCCCGGGGATGCGGTCCACCGTCCATCAGCCCGCTCTGGAGCGTCTGCGCCGCCGGCTGGAGCGCCGTGGAAATTGAGAATTGCTTTTTTCATTATGACGTGATAGCATAATGATTATCGGATTATCCCGTCCATGATCCGGACGGCCCGGACAGAGGCGGGAGAGAAACCAGAGACAAGGGGAGACGGGTATGGAAGAACTGCTGGACCTGAAGCGGCGCCTGGAACAGGAGCGCCCCGCCGACTGGCGGGAGCTGCCGGACATCGCCCTGTATATGGATCAGATCATCTCCTATCTGCCCCGCCAGCTGATCCACTTTGATGACAGCGAGGAACTGACCTCCGCCATGGTGAACAACTATATCAAGGAGGGGCTGGTGCCCCGGGCGGCTGGGAAGCGGTACGGCCCTATCCACTTGGGGTACCTGACGGCGGTGTGCGCCCTGAAAAAGGTGCTGTCCGTCCGGGATATGGGCATCCTCATCGCGGCGGGAGAGGCGCGGGACAAGACGCCGGAGGAGTTGTACCAGTACTTCTGCGCGGCCCTGGACCGGGCGCTCACGGATACGGCGTCCTCCATCGACCCCGCCGCCCAGAGGGAGGATCTGGCCCGGATGGCCCTGGACCTGGCGCTGCGCAGCTATGCGGCCCAGCTGGCCTGCGCCCGGCTGCTGGACATCCTCCAGCCTCCGGAGGAGGAGCACCGGGCCAAAGGAAAAAGGTGATGGGAAGTGCTCTGCCTCCGGCGGAGCGTGTGCCCTGTGGTATGACGATACGATCAAGGAGGTTGTGCAATGCCTGATTATGTGATCCTAACCGACTCCTCCGCCGACCTGAGTGCGGAGATGGTCCGGGAGGCCGGTGTGACCGTCCTGCCCCTGAGCTTTACCATCCAGGGGGAGACCTATGAGAACACTCCGGACAATCGGGAGATGGACCCGGCGCTGTTTTACGATATGCTCCGGGCGGGGGAGCTGGCCACCACCTCCGCCGTCAATGTAGCGGCCTACACCGATACGGTGGAGCCCCTGCTTCAGGCGGGGAAGGATGTGCTCATCCTGGCCTTCTCCTCCGGGCTGTCCACGACCTGTAATTCCGCCGAGGTGGCGGCGGAGGAGCTGCGGGAGCGGTATCCCCAGCGGAAACTTTATGTGGTGGATACTCTGTGCGCCTCCCTGGGGCAGGGCCTGCTGGTTTGGCTGGCCGCCCGGGAGCAGAAGAAGGGACGCACCATTGAGGAGGTCAGGGACTGGGCGGAGACCCATAAGCAGGCGGTGTGCCACCAGTTCACCGTACAGGATCTGAAGTTTTTAAAGCGGGGCGGGCGGATCACGGCCACCACAGCTGTGCTGGGCTCTATGCTCCAGATCAAGCCGCTGCTCCATGTGGACCAGGAGGGCAGGCTGACCGCCGTGGGAAAGGCCCGGGGCCGTCACGCCTCCCTGAAGACCCTGGTGGACCGGATGGAAAAGACGGTGACGGATGAGGGGCGGGAGACCGTGTTCATCAGCCACGGGGACTGCCGCGGGGACGCGGACAAGGTGGCGGAGATGGTGCGGGAGCGCTTTGGGACCCGGGACGTCCGCATCAACTATGTGGGGCCGGTCATCGGGGCGCACTCCGGGCCGGGGACGCTGGCCCTGTTCTATCTGGGGACGGAGCGCTGAGCGGCTCCGGCTGACATTATCATGACATGGGGAAGGAATCGTACTATGGATGAGATCAAGTGGCTGGAGGTTGCCATCAACACCACCCCGGAGCGGCTGGATGAGATCACGGCCAAGCTGACGGCGGCGGGGATGACCGGGCTGGTCATTGAGGACGAGACGGAGTTCCAGCAGTTCCTGGAGCAGAACCGGCAGTACTGGGACTATGTGGATCAGGAGCTGATGGAGCGGATGCGGGGGGTCACCCGGGTGAAGTTCTATGTCACGGACGACGCGGACGGCCGGACCCAGTTGGAGCGGTACACCCGGGGCCTGGAGTGCGAGTACACCACCCGCACCCTGGTGGACAACGACTGGGCGTACAGCTGGCAGAAGTACTATAAGCCGCTGTCCATCGGAGAGCGCCTCTATGTGGTTCCCCAGTGGGAGCGGGAGGAGCCGGTCCCCCAGGGGCGGGTCCCCTTCTATCTGAACCCGGGGCTCACCTTCGGGACGGGGTCCCACGCCTCCACCCAGCTGTGCCTGGAGGGTGTGGAGGCCCACACCCGGCAGGGAGACCGGGTGCTGGACCTGGGCTGCGGCAGCGGCATCCTGTCCATCGCGGCCCTGGTGCTGGGGGCAGAGCGGGCCTCTGCGGTGGACATCGACCCCAAGGCGGTGGATGTGGCCTATGAGAACGCCGCTCTCAACGGGATCGGGAAGGAACGCTATACTGTCCGGGCGGGGGATGTGCTCACTGACCGGGCCTTAGCGGCAGAGCTGGCCCAGGAGCGGTACCAGCTGGTGCTGGCCAACATTGTGGCCGATGTGATCATCCCCCTGGCGCCCCAGGTGCCGGGCCTGCTGGCCGAGGGCGGTGTGTTCCTCTGCTCCGGTATCCTCGACAGCCGGGCCCACGAGGTGGCGGAGGCCCTGGCCCGCAGCGGCCTGCGGGTGACCCGGAAGCGGGAGCGGAACGGCTGGGCCGCGCTGGAGGCGGTCCTGGCCTGAATGAAAGCTGAGCCTGGAACGGGCGGAGCCACCGGCTCCGCCCGTTCCTTTTGTGTGCCCGGTTGACGGCGGCGGAAAAGTGGGCCATAATAGAGGAAAAGGCAAACAGGCGGGAGGAAGATCACATGGAGTTTTATGGTACGCTGGGGGATGCCTGCTGGGAGCGGGAGACGCTGGAGGCGCTGTTCCGGGCGGGGATGACAGGCGCGCGGCTGAACCTGTCCCACACCACGCTGGAGGCGTGTGCCCCTCTGCTGGAGGAGCGGTTTTGGCCCGCGGCCCGGCAGGCGGGGGTGGAGGCCAAGCTGATCGTGGACCTCCAGGGCCCGGAACTGCGGGTAGGGACGCTGAAGGAGCCGGTCTCCCTGGCCGAGGGGGCGGAGGTCCTGTTGGGCGCGGGGGGGATCCCTGTGCCCGCCGCCGCGTTGGCGGCCGCCCGGACGGGGGATGAGATCTCTCTGGATGACAGCGCCCTGCTTCTGACAGTGGTGGAGGAGCGCCCGGACGCCCTGCTGTGCCAGGTGGAGCGGGGGGGATTGCTCAAGAGCCGGAAGAGCATGGCGATCCTGGGGGTCCAGCCGGACACCCCTGCCCTGACGGAGGAGGACCGGCGGAATCTGGACTGGGCGGCCCGGTGCGGAGTGACCGACGTGCTCCAGCCCTTCGTGCGGGGGGCGGAGGACCTGGCGGTGCTGCGAGGGGCCCTTGCGGAGCGCGGCCTGGAGCGGGTGCGGGTGATGGCGAAGATCGAGAACCAGCTGGGCATAGAGAAGCTGGACGAGATCATAGATGCATCCGATGTGATCTGTATTGCCCGGGGCGATCTGGGGAACAGTATGCCGCTGTGGGAGCTGCCCGCCGCGCAGAAGGGCATCGCCGCCCGGTGCCGGACGGCGGGGCGGTCCTTCTTTGTGGTGACCCAGCTGCTGTGGTCTATGGAGCAGCGGGCGGTACCCACCCGGGCGGAGGTGTGCGATATCTACAACGCGGTGCTGGACGGCTCTGACGCCCTGATGCTGACCGGAGAGACTGCGGCGGGCCGTTATCCGGTGCAGGCGATGGAATATCTGGTGAAAACGGCCCGGAGCGCCCTGAGCACTGGGCGCGCGGGTTAGGAGGAGTAATAGAAATGAAGCAGATCTTATTTGTCAACGCGTGTATGCGTGGGCCGGAGCAGTCCCGCACCTGGCGGTTGAGCCAGGCGTTTCTGGCGGCCTGCCGGACCCGCTGGCCGGAGGCAGTGGTCAAGGAGCGGGACCTGACGGGCTGTGAGCTGCCGGTGCTCACCGGGGCGCTGGCCCAGGAGCGGGACCGGAAGGCGGAGGTGGATACCGCCGGCCCTATGTTCGAGCCGGCCCGGGAGATGGCCCAGGCCGATCTGGTGGTGATCGCCGCTCCGGACTGGGATATGACCTTCCCGGCAGCACTGAAGATCTACCTGGAGTGGACCTGCACCCTGGGGGTCACTTTCCACTACACCCGTGAAGGGGTCCAGGAGGGGCTGTGCCGGGCGGAGGAGCTGGTCTATATCACCACTGCCGGGGGCCCTCTGGAGGGGAAAAACTTCGGCTTCGACTATATAAGGGGGCTGGGGAAGATGTTCGGCATCCCGGCCGCTCACTGCCTGTCCGCCGAGGGGCTGGACGTCCGGGAAAATGACCCGGAGGCCATCCTGCGGGCGGCGGAGGACCGGGCTGCGGTGCTGGCGGAGAAGCTGAAAGGCTGAGAGACCGCCACGATAAACTATGCTCCGGACCGGGGACCGCGCAGAGCCGCGGCCCCCGGTTTTCCTTGCCCGGTCCCGGGAAAGCTGATATACTATGGTCGATACGACTTGGCCGCGTACGGCGGAAAAGGGAGGATACCCACATGAAAAAGCTGATGGTTCTGGATGGCAACTCCATTGTCAACCGGGCCTTTTATGGGGTGAGCCAGAATCTCACCACCCGGACGGGACAGCCCACCAATGCGATCCTTGGGTTTTTGAATATTTTGAATAAGCTGCTGGACGAGGAGCAGCCGGATGCCCTGTGCGTCACCTTTGACCGAAAGGCCCCCACCTTCCGCCATCTGGCCTATGAGGGCTATAAGGCCCAGCGGAAGGGGATGCCTGATGAGCTGGCCAGCCAGATGCCTCTGCTGAAGGAGGTGCTGGCGGCCATGAACATCCCCATGTATGAGCTGGACGGCTGGGAGGCCGACGACCTCATCGGTACCATCTCCGTAAAGGACGCCGCCGCCGGCTGGGAGACGGTGATTGTCACCGGGGACAAGGACTCCCTCCAGCTGGTCACCGGCGCCACCACCGTCAAGCTGGTGTCCACCCGTATGGGCCGCACCACGACCAAGGATATGACCCCGGACGCTTTCCGGGAACAGTACGGCTTCGATCCCATCCACATCGTGGACCTGAAGGCCCTGATGGGGGACAGCTCCGATAATATCCCCGGGGTCAAGGGGGTGGGGGAAAAGACCGCCATGGCCCTGGTCCAGCGGTATCATTCCATCGACGCCCTGTATGCCGCCATGCCCACCCCGGAGATGGCGCCCGGGACTCCGGCCAAGCCCGGTGTGGTGAAAAAGCTGGCAGAGGGGGAGGAGATGGCCCGGATGTCCTATGACCTGGCCACCATCCACACCGACGCCCCCATCGACTTTTCTCCGGAGCAGAATTTGAGACGGGGAGCAGACAACGACGCCCTGTATCAGCTGTTTCTGGATCTGGAGTTTGCCAAACTCATTGATAAATACGGCCTCACCGCGCCCCAGGGAGAGAAGAAAAATGCCGGGGAGACATTCGACTGCTCCTGTGTCAGTGAAAGAGTGGACAGCCGGGAGCGGATGGAGGAGCTTCTGGACCTTTGGCGGGAGCGGGACTGGGTGAGCGTGCTGGCCCTGCCCTCTCTGGATGTGGTGTGCGTGGCGTGGGAGGAGCCGGAGGGAGAACGCCGCGCGGCCCTGTTTTTTGCGGACCAATGGAACTGCCACAACGATTTTCTGCGGATCCTGTTCTCTGATGGACGCATCCGGAAGGCCGTACACGGGCTGAAGTCTCTGTGGCGGACCCTGCTGGCGGAGGGGATCGTCCCCGGCGGCTTCGGGTTTGATACGGAGGTGGCTGCCTATCTGCTGGCCCCCACTGACGGAAGCTATGACCTGGAGAAGCTGGGACTTGCCTATTTCAACTTCCAGCCTCCCAGGGCGGCCGACTACTTGGACGAGGGGGCCTTTGGTCCGCTGTCCGATCCGGCGGTCCCCACTGCCGCCCTGACGGTTCACGCCGTCCTCATCGGGGCCCTGCGCACCGCCCTCACCAGCCGGCTGGAGGAACTGGAGCTGTGGGAGCTGTACCAGCAGATCGAACTGCCTCTCTGCTCTGTGCTGGCCGAGATGGAGGGGGAGGGCGTGCTGGTGGACCGGGGCGCCCTGGTGCAGTTCGGAGAGATGCTGTCCGAACGGATCGGGCAGGTCCAGGCCAGGATCTATGATCTGGCCGGAGAGGACACCTTCAATATCAATTCCACCCAGCAGCTGGGCCAGGTGCTCTTTGAGCGTCTGGGCCTGCCGCCGGTGAAAAAGACCAAGACAGGGTGGTCCACCAACGCAGAGGTGCTGGAGAAGCTGCGGGGACAGCACCCCATCATCGAGGAGATCCTGGAGTACCGCCAGCTCACCAAGCTGAAATCCACCTATGCCGACGGTTTGGGCAAGGTGATCGCTCCGGACGGACGGATCCACACCTCCTTCCAGAACACTGTCACCGCCACCGGACGGCTCAGCTCCACGGAGCCGAACCTTCAGAACATCCCCGTCCGCACGGAGCTGGGGGCGGAGCTGCGGAAAATGTTCGTGGCCCCGGCGGGGAAGGTGCTGGTGGACGCGGACTACTCCCAGATCGAGCTGCGGCTGCTGGCCCATATCGCCGGGGACAAGGCCATGATCGACGGCTTCCGAAGCGGAGAGGACATCCATACCATCACCGCCGCCCAGGTGTTCGGTGTGGCGCGGTCAGAGGTCACCCCCCTCATGCGCCGCAGCGCCAAGGCGGTGAACTTCGGTATCGTGTACGGCATTTCCCCCTTCTCCCTGTCCCAGGACATCGGGGTCACCGTGGCCGAGGCCAAGGAGTATATGGACAAGTACTTTGCCCACTACGCCGGGGTGCGGGCCTATATGGACGCGGTGGTGGAGCAGGCCAGGGAGCAGGGCTTTGTCTCCACCCTGTACGGCCGCCGCCGCTGGGTGCCGGAGCTGAAGTCCTCCAACTTCAACACCCGCTCCTTCGGCGAGCGGGTGGCCCTGAACGCCCCCATCCAGGGCACTGCGGCCGACATCATCAAGCTGGCCATGATCCGGGTGCGGGACCGCCTGAAGGCGGAGGGACTGGAGGGCCGTCTGGTCCTACAGGTCCACGACGAGCTGATCGTGGAGTGCCCGGAGTCGGAGGCGGAGACGGTCTGTAAGCTGGTAGAGGAGGAGATGGAGGGGGTCGCCGCCCTGTCCGTCCCCCTGCTGGCTGAGACCCATGCGGGCCGCTCCTGGGCCGAGTCCCACTGAGCCTGTCATAAGAGAAAAAACGCAGGGGCTCCGGAGTGATCCGGAGCCCCTGTTATGCGAAAAATTCTGTGGTGCCGCTCAGATGGCGGCGCTGCTGCCCAGCTTCTGCTGCATCCGCAGGGCCATGATGAGGCAGGCCTGCCGCTGGGCGGAGTCTTTTGGACCGAAGCGGCCATCCTCATAGCCGGAGATAACGCCCTTGGAGGCTGCGAAGCACACGCTGTCCATGGCCCAGGCGGAGATAGAGCCGCGGTCAGAGAAGGGAGCGGCCTCCTGAGGCGGGATGGTACCGCCCAGCTTCCGGTAGACGGCGGAGAGCATGGTGGCCGCCTGCTCCCGGTTCAGCTGGGTCCCGGCGCCGAAGGCGGTGCTGCTCACACCGGAGGTAAAGCCCATGGAGTAGGCCTTGAGCACCTCGGGGTCGGTGGTGTCGGTGAAGGGATTGGTCCCTGTGAAGGCGGGGATGGTCTGGCCGCTCATGGCCTCATACAGACGGACCGACAGGGCGGCGAACTGGGTGCGGGTGATGGGCTCCCGCAGGTCCTGACCCTTCAGGTGGGCGGGGAAGAGGTCCTTGGCGATGGCCCCGTTGACCAGATTGGCCGCCCAGTCGTCCACCGGCTCTCCGGTGACGGTGACGGGCTGGACTTCGCCGGTGCTCTGTCCCTTGACCCAGATGCCCCGGTCAAGGACGGCGTTGGGCTCAGAGCTGCTGGGATCCATGGTGGAGATGTGGTAGATGTGGTCCCCGTCCCGGATCGTGAGCTGGCTCTGTCCGGAGAGCATGGAGTCCAGGTTCCAGTGCTTCTCCGCCTCGTGGTAGAGGAACACCTCCACCAGCAGCAGCCCGTCTCCGCCGCTCTGGATGGCGGTCCCCACAGGGACCAGGGTGGCGGAGTGGGTCTCGGTGGCGGAGTAGGAGAAGGGCTCTGTGCCCAGGGGGTCCTGGGAGAGCTGGTAGACGGCCTGGTTGCTCTGAAGGGTGGCGGCCGACGCTCCGGTGACCAGCAGACCGGACAGGAGTGCGGCGGAGAGCAGGAGGGAGAAAAGTTTTTTCATCAGGAATTCCTTTCTGGCGGACGCCGGCCGCGGCGGAGGACGGCCGGCGAAAGACGGCTTGTCAAAGGGAGTCTGTCCGGATATAATCAAGGGGACAGCATACCGATTGTCCATCCATTGTACCGGATTGCAAGGGAAAAGACAAGGCGGAAATTATTAAGAAATCTTGAAAAAAGGAGTTATTATGGAATATACCATCGTGCCTATGGACCGCAGTCATGTCGGTCAGATCGCGGAGCTGGAGCGGGAATGCTTCTCCGCCCCCTGGAGTGAGGCCATGCTCACCGAGGCGCTCTTCGACGCCCAGGCCAGCTTTATCGTGGCTGAATCGGAGGACGGGGGCCTGCTGGGCTACGCGGGCCTCCATGTGGTGCTGGACGAGGGCTACATCGACAACATCGCTGTGGACCCCAACGCCCGCCGCCACGGCGTGGCGGACGAGCTGCTGGATGTGTTCTGCCGGTTCGGCGCGGCCAATCTGGCCTTCCTCACGCTGGAGGTGCGGGCCTCCAACGAACCGGCGATCGCCTTGTACCGCAAGCACGGCTTTGAGGAGGCGGGGCGCCGGAAGGACTATTACACCAAGCCCAAAGAGGATGCGGTCATTATGACCAGAGACTTCAAAAAGTTGCGGTAAACTGAAAAATAAAACAAAATGAGGAGGATCCCATCTGCTGGTGTTGGAAAACCGGCAGGTGGGATTTTTTGTGTTGTCTATTATGCAGAAAAATATTCTAAACATTCAATAGTTATTGACAAATATTCTTCAATAAATTAAAATGGAGACAGTTCAACAACAACACTCCGGAGCAGAAAGAAGGCAAGAAAAATGTCCATCGGAAATCGTGTGTTTTTGAAGCGCCCCATGCCAAGTCAGGAGCTGCTGGAGGGATTCGTCGGTCTCCCGGCGGCCAATATCGCGGATACCATGGGCCGCTCCTGCGCCATGAATCCCAGGATCCGGCTGATGAGCGGCTTTCAGGGGATCATGGCGGGCCCTGCCCTGACCGTCAAGGCGCGGGCAGGGGACAACCTGTTTCTCCATCAGGCCCTGGATATGGCCCAGCCGGGAGACGTCATCGTGTTGTCCAATGACGAGGATACCACCCGCTCCCTCATGGGGGAGATCATGTTCACCTATGCCAAGTATCAGAAGAAGCTGGGCGGGCTGGTGATCGACGGCCCGGTCCGGGATGTGGACGCCCTGCGGGAGATGGATCTGCCGGTGTACGCCACGGGATCCACCCCCGGCGGCCCCCACAAGGAGGGACCTGGAGAGGTCAACGTCCCCATCGCCTGCGGCGGCATCAGCGTCCATCCCGGGGACATCATCGTAGCGGATGCCGATGGGATCATCGTGGTGCCTCTGAAGGACGCCCCTGAGGTGCTGGAGGCGGCGGGAAAGTTCCATGAGCAGGACGCCGCTAAGGTGGAGGCGGCCCGGAACGGGACCTCCAACCGGGCCTGGGTGCGGAAAAAGCTGGAGGAGAAAAAGACCGAGTTTATTGACGGGATGTACGGGGAGTAAGCAAAGGAGTATCGACACATTGTTTCGTCCAGGCAGAACGTGAAGGAAAGGAATCGTGAACCATGGCAACCACACTTGCGGAACGCATGAACAAATTCAGCGGCTCTCCCACCTCGGCGCTGATCGCCAAGGTGGCGGAGCTGAAGCGTCAGGGAAAGGACATTATTTCCCTGAATGTAGGGGAGCCTGATTTTGGGACCCCTGATTACATCAAAGTAGCTGGTATGAAAGCGATCGCGGATAACTTTACAAAGTATACCCCCGGCAACGGGATCCTGGAGCTGCGCCAGGAGATCGTGAAGAAGCTGAGAGAGGACAACGGTGTAGAGTATGCGCTGAACGAGGTGACCACAGCGGTGGGTGCCAAGCAGGCCATCGCCAGCGCAATGATGGTCCTTGCCGGCCCAGGAGATGAGGTCCTGCTGCCTATTCCCTGCTGGGTGAGCTATACCGAGATGATCCGCCTGGCCGGCGCGACGCCGGTGTTCGTCCCGGTGCGGGAGGACAACTATGAGCTGGATCTGGACGCCATCGAGAAGGCCATCACCCCCAGGACCAAGGCCATCGTCATCTGCACCCCCAACAACCCCACAGGGGCAGTATACAGTGAGGAGAGCCTGAGAAAGCTGGCAGCACTGGCGGTGGAGCACGATTTCTTCGTTGTGGCCGACGAGATCTATGAGAAGCTGGTCTATGATGGAGCGGAGCACTTCAGTGTAGCCTCTATCTCTCAGGAGGTCAGGGACCGGACCGTTACAGTGAACGGCTTCTCCAAGGCCTACGCCATGACCGGCTGGAGGATCGGCTATGCCGCCGCCCGGGCCGATGTGATCAAGGGGATCATGGCGGTGCAGAGCCAGACCACCTCCGCCACCAGCGCCATTTCACAGAAGGCGGCGGTGGAGGCGCTGAGAGGCCCCCAGCACGACCTGGAGGTCATGGTGGAGGAGTTCAGAAGGCGCAAGGATTATGTGGTGGACCGGCTGAACAGGATCCCGGGGATCACCTGTCCCGACGTCAAGGGCGCATTCTATGTGTACCCCGATGTGCAGCTCTATCTGGGAAAATCCTTCGGCGGCCGGAAAATCGAGACGGCGGTGGAGCTGTGCCAGTATCTGCTGGACGAAGCTCTGATCTCCACGGTCCCCGGCGAGGCATATAACGTTCCCGGTAAGATCCGGATTTCCTACTCCAATTCGATGGAGAACCTGGAGAAAGCGCTGGACCGGATGGAACAGGCACTGGCGGCGCTTCACTAAGCAATAAGCTGGAAAGGGAGAGCGCAAACAATGGAGAAAAAGAAAGAGTATGCGGTCAGCTACTATGGCGGGCACGTCACTGCTTGGCTGTGTGTGGCAGCAGCGATTCTGGGTATTATGTATCTGCTCCTGGGCCGCGGAGGCGGCACGAAGAGCATGATGGTGGCGCTGTTTTTCACTCTGGTCCTGGGCCTGGTTCTGGCAAAGGACCGCAAGGCGTACGGAGAAGAGATGCTGGCCGGATTGCGGGAATCCATGTTCTGTGTGATCTGTGTGGCCTTCTTTATGGCCGGTCTGCTGTCCTCCCTGCTGAAAACCAGCGGCCTGATCCAGGCGCTGATCTGGGTGGTGGCTGAGCTTCATGTCAATACCGGCTTTATCCCCGTGGTGGCATTTTTGATCTGCGTGGTGATCTCTACTGCCTGCGGGACCTCCACCGGTACTGTGACTGCCGTTTCTGCGGTGATGTGTCCTCTGGCGGGGGAGCTGGGTATCGATATGGGCCTGATGTGCGGCGCGGTGGTCAGCGGTTCGATTTTTGGGGACAACCTCGCACCTATCTCTGATACGACCATCGCCTCTTCCCAGACTCAGGGCGTCACAGTGCAGGAGGCGGTGCGGACCCGACTGCCCTATTCCATGACTGTGGGGATTATTTCCGGGATCCTCTATATTGTGATCGGTCTGTCCCAGTCGGCGGGGGGACGCGCGGTCATTGAGGCGGATCCCTCCTCCGCCAAGTCCCTGGTATTCCTGCTGGTCCCTGTGGTCCTGGTCCTGCTGATGTACAAGGGCTGGGGACTGGTCTCCGCGCTGCTCCTCTCCAATGTGCTGGTCATTTTCTTCAGTCTGGTTCTGGGCGTTCTGGATCCCGCTGTGCTGTTCAGCGATGACAGCCCGATCGCCTCCGGCATGGGCAGTATGGCCAATGTGGCCATCGTCTCCTGCCTGATCGTGATGATGATCCAGATCCCCACCAAGAGCGGCGCCATGGATGCCTTTGCTTCCTGGATCATCACCAAGTGCAGGACCATCCGCAGCGCGGAGCTGATCGCATATTTTATGGCGATCTTCGGCGTCGTGGCGACCCACAGCTCCACCAATACCATCATCTTCACCGGGCCCTTTGTTCGGACTCTGATGGATGACTACAAGGATGAGGCCGACCACAGCCGCAGCGCGAACATTCTGGATGCCACTGCCTGCGGCACGAATGGACTGATCCCCCACGGCAATCCCGCGCTGGTCATCACCGGCGTGGCGACCGGAGTAGCCGGTGTGCCTGCGACCTTCTCCTTCCTGGACTTCCTGCCCTACAATTTCCACTGCTGGGGTCTGCTGATTATTTTCTTCCTGAGTATTATGACCGGGATCGGAAGAAAGCGCAGAAAAACGGCATAAGACGGTTCTCCTTGTGGGAAAACTGTAAAAAACTGCGGTACAGCTGCTGTGCCGCGGTTTCTTTTTTTGCTGGAATTGACCATAGAGGACTTCTGTGGTATCCTTTTCTGGTCAAACTGTGAGCCGGAGGATAGAAACATGGAAGATCTGGTACGAAAAATTCAAAGTATGACGCTGACCCGGACGGACGCGGAGATTGCGGAATATATTTTGGCCCATCTGAGCACCATTGGATTTCAGACTTCCACAACGATGGCGGAGGAGATTGGGGTGAGCGACACCTCGGTGATCCGCTTCATCCGCAAGCTGGGCTTTAAGGGATATGCGGACTTCCGGAGCGAGATGAACGCCCGGACTGCCCGCCAGATCGACCGGGCTCAGCCGGATCTGACTCCCGGGGAGAAGTACCTCCGCACCCTGGAACACCTGGGCTCCGGCAGCCTGATCAGCGACGTGAGCCAATATACGCTGAACAATCTGCAAAAAAGCTATGCCCAGCTGGATCAGGGTACGGTGGAGCAGATCGTGGACATTCTCCTGCGCAGCGACCGGAAGTATATCGCAGGCTTCCGGGGGACAGCCTGCTGTGCCCAGTATATGGCCAGCAAGCTCCTGTTCCTCACCCCCCATGTGGTGCCCATCCTCCACGCGGACGCCACGGCGGTGGAAAACCTGTTGGACATCACGGAGCGGGACTGCCTGTTCCTGTACAGCTTTCCCCGGTACTCCGAGATCGCCCGGCCTTTGATGGAGATCGCCCGGGAGAGTGGGGCGAAGGTGATCTTGATGACAGACCGCCGGACCAGCCCGCTGGCGAACAAGGCGGATGTGGTGGTCACGGCCCAGGTGGACGGTCTGGGCTTCACCAACTCCTACGTCGCCCCGCTGAGCCTGTCGGAGGTCATTCTTCTGTCTGTGAGCGGGAGAAAGGATGTGAAGGACAGCAAGCGCTTCAACCGGATCGACAGTGTGATGGAGCGGGAAAAGCTGTACTGAGGAAAACCATGGGAAAGGGGAGCCTTTTGTGAATATTCTAGCCATTGAGTCCTCCTGTGACGAGACCGCCGCCGCTGTGGTGCGGGACGGGAGGACGGTGCTGTCCAACTGCATCGCGTCACAAATCGAGATGCACACCATTTACGGCGGCGTGGTGCCTGAGATCGCCTCTCGAAAGCACGTGGAGGCGGTGACCGGCCTGGCCGATCAGGCGGTAGATCAGGCGGGCCTGACCAAGCGGGATCTGGACGCCGTGGCGGTCACCTACGGCCCCGGCCTCATCGGCGCGGTGCTGGTGGGGGTGAATTTCGCCAAGGGAGCGGCTATGGCCCTGGATCTCCCTCTGATCCCGGTCCACCATGTGCGGGGCCACATCGCCGCCAACTACATCACCCACCCAGACCTGAAGCCGCCCTTCGTCTGCCTGTGTGTCTCCGGCGGGACCACCCTGGTGGTGGATGTGCGCTCCTATACGGAGATGGAGGTGCTGGGCGGCACCCGGGATGATGCGGCGGGGGAGTGCTTTGACAAGGTGGCCCGGGTGCTGGGCATCGGCTACCCCGGCGGCGGTCCCATGGACCGCCTTGCGGACGGGGGAGATGACAGCCGCTATGAGCTGCCCCGGGCCCATGTGTCCGGCCATGAACTGGATATGTCCTTCTCCGGCCTTAAGACCGCCAGCCTGAATCTGATCCACAACGCGGAGCAGAAGGGGGAGACGCTGGATCTGCGGGACTTCGCGGCCAGCTTCGGCCGGGCGGTGAGCGAGTCCCTGGTGCCCCGGGTGATGGCGGCGGCCCGGGCAAAGGGCTATGGCCAGGTGGCGGTGGCCGGAGGTGTGGCCGCCAACCGGCGGATCCGGGCGGATCTCCAGGCGGCCTGCGCCCGGAGCGGGGATCGGCTCTACCTCCCGGAGCTGAAGTACTGCGGGGACAACGCCGCCATGATCGGCTGTCAGGGCTTTTATGAGTACCAGGCGGGCCACACCGCCGGAATGGAGCTGAACGCGTACGCCAACCGGGACATCTCCCTGGGATAACGGCTGCGCACCTTTACCGTATTTAAGAACCAGGTCCAGACTGCGGGCCCTCGGAAAGAATGGGCTTTCCGGGGGCCCTGTTCTGTCTGGATGTGCAGAGGTGCGGCCTTGTAAAAAGCGTTATGTAACCATACAGAAGGGAGCGTAGGGAGGCGTGTCGAACCGTGTGGAAAGAAAGCGGCGAAAATTCCGCAATACAGTGGAATTTTTCACGATTTATGTGGAAAAACATGTGGAAAGTGTGTATAACTCTTTGTACTGCGGGGCGGTTAGGATGAAATTATGTAAATGGGCAGGGGCAGAGGCCGGCGGCGGGGCGGTGAAAAAATTCAAAAAGGGGTTGACAGCGGAGTTTGGCTCTGGTAGAATGCTTAGGAACAAGAAAGCAGGAACGGTGCCCCGTCCTCACCCCAGGCCAGAGCCAAAGGGTCAACAATGTACAATCTTCGCCGGAATGTCCGGCGCGGTTTTGTTGTGACGCGGGTGCCATTCAGGCAGACGCGTTTTATTTTTTGTTTGGAGGTGCTTTCCCATCGCTAACACAGGTCATCAAACAAACGAAGAGATCCGGGATAAGGAGATCCGCCTGATCTCTGAGAGCGGCGAACAGCTGGGCATCATGTCCTCTCAGGAGGCCCTGCGCCTGGCGGAGGAACGGAATCTGGATCTGGTGAAGATCTCTCCTAACGCTGTGCCCCCGGTATGCAAGCTGATGGATTACGGCAAGTACCGCTTCGAGCAGACCAAGCGCGAGAAGGAAGCACGCAAGAATCAGCGCGTGGTGGAGATCAAGGAGATCCGGATGTCCCCCAGCATTGACGTCAACGACTTCAATGTGAAGCTGCGCAATGCGCAGAAGTTCCTGGCGGACGGCAACCGGTGCAAGATCACGGTTCGGTTCCGCGGCCGTGAGATGGCGCACACCAACATCGGCCAGGATCTGCTGCTGAAGTTTGCCGAATCCTGCGGCGAGACCGCCGTGATGGATAAAAGTCCGAAGCTGGAGGGGCGTCACATGTCCATTTTCCTGTCGCCCAAGCCTGCGAAGGATACCAAAAAGTAAGTCGAAAAGGAGTTTTCTGTTATGCCGAAGATCAAGACCCACAGCGGCGCGAAGAAGCGTTTCGCTCTCACGAAGAACGGCAAGGTCAAACGCGCCCACGCCGGTAAGCGCCACCTGCTGAACGGCCACGGCAAGACCACCAAGCTGAAGAGAGGCCTCCGCAAGGGCGGCTACGCGGATAAGACCAACGAGGCTGCCATCAAGCGCATGATCCTGTACAAGTAAGAGAGAAGGAGGCAGAGTACAATGGCAAGAGTGAAGGGCGCGATGATGACGCGCAAGAGAAGAAATAAGATCCTCAAGATGGCGAAGGGCTACTGGGGTTCCAAGTCCAAGCACTTCAAGATGGCCAACCAGGCCGTGATGAAGTCCGGCGTGTACGCTTACACCGGCCGTAAGCTGAAGAAGCGCGACTTCCGTCAGCTGTGGATCACCCGGATCAACGCCGCCTGCAAGATGAACGGGATGAACTACTCCACCTTTATGAACGGCCTGAAGAAGGCCGGCATCGTGATCAACCGCAAGATGCTGGCTGAGCTGGCTGTGAGCGACAAGGCTGCGTTCACCCAGCTGACCGAGACCGCTAAGAAGGCCCTGGCCTGATCCCGCGGCGTCAACAAGATTTGCATGACAACAGACCCGGAGGAGCGATCCTCCGGGTCTGTTTTGTGCTGGGCGCGGTTTGTGCCGCCGGACTGAAAAAGCAAGGTGTTCTCGGTGCAATCAGCGGTCTGCCAGGGCCATGGCGGCGTCCAGGATGCGGTTGGCGGCCTCCTCCTTAGAAAGAAGGGGGAGCTCCTCCGCGCCCTGGGGGGTGATGAGGGTGATTACGTTGGTGTCCACACCAAAGCCGGCTCCGGCTACCTTCAAATTGTTGGCACAGATCATATCCACATTTTTCTTGACCAGCTTGGCCTGGCTGTTTTCCAGCATATTCTGGGTCTCCATAGAGAAGCCGCAGATCACCTGGCCCGGGCGGCGGTGGCTGCCCAGGTGCTGCAAAATATCCTGGGTCCGCTTGAGGGGGATGGACAGGTCGCCGTCCTTCTTTTTCATCTTGTTGTCGCTGTAATCGGCGGGGGTGTAGTCCGCCACAGCGGCGGCCTTGAAGATAAAGTCAGCCTGCTCCTGCCGGGCGGCCACTGCCTCAAACATATCCTGAGCAGAGACGACGGGGACTACCTCCACAAAGGGAGGGGGCGTCAGAGCGGTGGGGCCGGAGATGAGGGTGACCTTGGCCCCCCGGAGCATGGCCATCCGGGCGATGGCATAGCCCATTTTTCCGGAGGAGTGGTTGGTGAGGTAGCGCACCGGATCCAGCGGCTCCTGGGTGGGGCCGGCGGTGACCAGCACCCGCCTGCCCTCCAGGTCGTGGGGGAGGGCAAGCCGGCGCAGAACGTACTGGAGGAGAATGTCTGGCTCCGGGAGCTTGCCCGCCCCCACGTCGCCGCAGGCCAGCCGGCCGGAGGCGGGGGCGATGACCTCCCAGCCGTATTTCCGGAGCAGATCCAGATTGTCCTGAGTCACCGGGTTTTCAAACATCCCGGTGTTCATAGCGGGGGCGATGAGCTTCGGGCAGCGGCAGGCCAGGATCGTGGTGGTAAGCATATCGTCCGCCAGGCCGTGGGCCAGCTTGGCGCACACATTGGCGGTGGCGGGAGCCACCAGCACCAGGTCGGTGCGTCGGGCCAGGGCAATGTGCTCTACCTGATGGGAGAAGTTCCGGTCGAAGGTGTCCACCATGGCGCGGTTCCCGGTGAGCTGTTCAAAGGTGAGGGGCGTGATGAACTGGGTGGCGTGCTCGGTCAGGATCACCTCCACATGGCAGTGCTGCTTGACCAGGGCGGAGGCCAGGGCGGCGGCCTTGTAGGCGGCGATGCCGCCTGTGACCCCGAGAAGGACTGTTTTTCCGCTGAGCATGGAACGAAAACCTCCTAGTTTCAGGATGGGCAGAATGTGTGAGCGGGGGCGCGTGGGGAGCTTCCAAGGGGATTATGACACAAATAGGACGGATTGTAAAGGAATTGGTCCACATTTGCAAAGTTTTAGAAAATCTGAGCCTTGCAATCAGGACTCAGTTTCGTTATAATGGTGCGGTTAAGAGGCCGGAGAGCCGGTCCCCTGACAAAAATGCGTTGCATCCTCCCTGAGAGGAGCGACAGCAGGAGGGAATTGAATATGAAAAACCGTAAGAAAGACACCCGATGGATGGCGCTGCTGGCTATGATGGTGGCGGTGGAGCTGGTCCTGGTAGCCACTGGCATCGGCCTGATCCCGCTGCCGGTCATCAAGGCCACGACCCTGCACATCCCAGTGATCCTGGGCGCCGTGCTGCTGGGCCCGCTGGCCGGCGGGATTCTGGGGGCGGTGTTTGGCCTGAGCTCTATGTGGATCAACACCACAGCCCCGGGGCTGCTGGCTTTTGCCTTCTCCCCCTTTATGAGCACCACAGGGTTGCCCGGTGCGCTGAAGGCGGTATGGATCGCGGTGGGCTGCCGCATCCTCATCGGTGTGGTGTCCGGCTGGCTGTGGATCGCACTGAAGCGGGTGCGGGTGAACGATTACATCGCCCTGCCTGTGGTGGGTGTGGCTGGGGCCATGACCAACACAGTGCTGGTCATGGGCAGCATCTATTTCTTACTGGCTCAGCAGTATGCTGAGGTAAAAAATGTGGCGCTGGATGCGGTGTTTGGCCTGGTGATGGCCACGGTCACCGCCTCCGGCATCCCGGAGGCCATTGCAGCCGCGGTGCTGGTCACTGCGGTGGGAAAGGCCCTGCTCCGGCTGACCGGAACTGTGCCCCAGCGCGGCCTGGCCGGGGAGAGCGGTGCGTCGGAGTCGTAAATCCGTTCCTGGGCAGCTGTCCGGCAGCGGATAGATAAGGGATAGAGAGATAAAGTTTGAGGTGAACAGGATGCTTCTTGCCATCGACATTGGGAACAGCAACATTGTGATCGGAGGGATCGACGAGGAGAAGATCCACTTCGAGGCGCGGATCGCCACCGACCGGATCAAGACCTCCGACCAGTACGGAGTTGAGATCAAGAATATGCTGGACCTGTTTCGCGTGCCGGTGGAGGAGGTGGAGGACTGCATCATCTCCTCTGTGGTTCCGCCGGTCTTCAACGCGGTGCGTACCGGCGTGGTCAAGGTGACCGGGATGGAACCCATCGTAGTGGGGCCGGGCATCAAGACCGGACTGAACATCCAGATGGACGATCCGGCTTCGGTGGGCAGTGACCGTATCGTGATCGCGGTGGCCGCCCTTCAGGAATATAAGCCCCCCATCATCCTGGTGGATATGGGGACGGCCACTACCATGGAGGTGGTGGACCACGGGAACACCTATCTGGGCGGCTGCATCATCCCGGGGGTCCGGGTGTCGGCGGAGGCTCTGTCCAGCCGGGCCTCCCAGCTGCCGGGCATCCAGCTGGACAAGCCCAAGCGGGTCATTGGGAAGAATACCGTGGAGTGTATGCGCAGTGGGATCATGTATGGAGCTGCCGCCATGCTGGACGGGATGCTGGACCGGATGGAGGAGGAACTGGGGAAAAGGACCACGGTCGTGGTGACCGGTGGGATGGCGCAGTTCATCGCCCCCCTGTGCCGGCGGAAGATGATGGTGGAAAAAGACCTTTTGCTGAAGGGCCTGTACGCCATCTACAAGAAAAACAAGAAGTAACGGCGGATCACCGACGCCGACGCGCTGAGGCCGGGACCCGAATGGGTTCCGGCCTCATTCTGTACGGGGGAGCAAATGCATCGGCTCCGTCAGGACAAAAGACGGCTGTGTGGAAAACCTGGGCCAAAGGGGAGGGGAGGCATTTGCGGAATGGACGCTTTTGGGCATGGTTCGGGCAAAATGCCTGATTCCCAGTGGAAAATGTGGAAAGAAATCTCTGCTTTCCTGAGGGAGCTAACGGTTGCCAAACGGGAGCGGCTATGATAAGATAAGGACGTTTAGATATGAAAGATTTCTTGCAAATATGAAGGAGGAAACGTAACTATGCGGGGTGTCCACACATTCATCAACGACATTCGGCGGCAGGTGTTTACAGAGGTGGCCCGAATGGCCTTTGAGGGCGGCAACTATGCCGAGACCATCCGCCGTCTGCCCCACAAAATCATCCCTGGCGAGGTGGCCAAGTACCGCCAGAACATTCTGGTGGAGCGCGCCGTAGTGACCGAGCGCATCCGTCTGGCCATCGGCCTGCCCCTGCGGGACCTGAGTGAGTATGCGCCCACGGATGCACAGCTGGAGGACAGCGTGATCGCGGAGAAATACTACGAGCCCCCGCTGATCAATATCATCTCCTACGCCTGTAACGCCTGCCCCACCAAGCAGGTCCGGGTGACCAATATGTGCCAGGGCTGCCTGGCCCACCCCTGTATGGAGGTGTGCCCCAAGGACGCCATTTCCCTGGTCCAGGGCAAGAGCGTCATCGACCAGAATAAGTGCATCAAGTGCGGCAAGTGCGCCGACGAGTGCCCCTATGGCGCCATCCTGCGCATCGAGCGCCCCTGCGCAGAGGCCTGCGGCATGGACGCCATCGGCTCCGACGAGCTGGGCCGCGCCAAGATCGATTATGACAAGTGCGTCTCCTGCGGTATGTGCCTGGTGAACTGCCCCTTCGGCGCGATCTCGGACAAGAGCCAGATCTTCCAGCTGATCCAGGCCATCAAGCGGGGCGATAAGGTGGTGGCCGCTGTGGCCCCTGCCTTTGTCAGCCAGTTCGGCGAGAACGTCACCTCCTCCCAGATGCGGGAGGCCATGCGTCAGGTGGGCTTCCACAAGGTGATCGAGGTGGCGGTGGGCGCCGATATGTGTACCGCCGAGGAGGCCGAGGACTTCCTGAAGAAGGTCCCCGCCGAGCAGCCCTTCATGGCCACCTCCTGCTGCCCCTCCTGGAGCGTGATGGCCAAGAAGCTGTTCCCCCAGTTCAAGGACTATATCTCCATGGCCATGACCCCCATGGTGCTCACCGCCCGGCTGTATAAGAAGGACCATCCGGACGTGCGCATCGTGTTCATCGGCCCCTGCACAGCCAAGAAGCTGGAGGCCTCCCGCCGGACCATCCGCAGCGATGTGGACTTCGTCCTCACCTTTGAGGAGATGCAGGGCATCTTCGACGCCAAGGGGATCGTCCCCTCCGAGATGCCGGTGGACCCCGAGGAGGAGTTCAGCACGGGTACCTCTCTGGGCCGCGGCTTTGCCGTCACCGGCGGCGTTGCCAACGCGGTGAAGGAGGCCATCAAGGAGATCGACCCGGACCGTGAGGTCAAGATCGAGCGCGCCGACGGCCTGCGGGAGTGCCGCAAGATGCTGATGATGGCCAAGGCGGGCAAGTACAACGGATACCTGCTGGAGGGCATGGGCTGTCCCGGCGGCTGTGTGGCCGGCGCCGGCACCATCACCCCGGTGAAGAAGAGCACCGCGGCGGTGGGCAAGTATGTGGCCGACGCCAAGGTCCGTACTATCCAGGATTCCGCGGCAGTCAAGCGCCTGCGGGAGGTCCAGGACTGACCGGGACGGCGTTCAACAGATCGCAGAGTAAAAGAGCGGCGGCAGACGTGGTCTGCCGCCGCTCAGCTGCTGAAATACAAAAAAGCGGTCCCCGAAGGGACCGCCGGAACAGTGGGAAAAAACTTCCGGGAAAACGGAAAAAGGGTTGACAAAAAAGAGCCAACCATGGTACAATAAAATGCTTTCATGTCCTTGTGAGAAACTGGCAAACTCCCCCACAGTGCAGAAGCAGTGTAGCATACGGGGTAAAAAAAGGCAAGAGGCATGGAAATAGAACTAACAACGCGTCCGGGCGTGCGGAAAGCTGGCCTTTCCTTGCAGTTGTGCGGTTTCAACAAAGAAAAGGACGGTTTTCCCCGCGCACGGACCGGAAAATGAGGGAATCCACCCGTTTAGTGAAGAAGAAAGCGAGTTGATTTTTAGAATGGTCAAGGACGTGTACTACGGCAAGACCCTGCGCAAAAGCTTTGCCCGCTACGAGGAGATCCTGGATATGCCCAACCTGCTGGAGGTCCAGAAGGAATCCTATCAGTGGTTCCTGGACACCGGGCTGCGTGAGGTGTTCAAGGATGTGGACTCCATTACGGACTACGCCGGCAACCTGGAGCTGTCCTTCATCGACTACTCCATGGACGAGAAGCCCAAGTACGACGTGGAGGAGTGCAAGGCCCGGGACGCCACCTACGCCGCCCCCATCAAGGTGAAGGTGCGCCTGCGCAACAAGGAGACGGAGGAGATCAAGGAGCAGGAGATCTTCATGGGGGATTTCCCCATCATGACTCAGGCCGGCACCTTCGTCATCAACGGGGCCGAGCGCGTGATCGTCTCTCAGATCACCCGTTCTCCCGGTATGTACTTTACCGACACCCGGGACAAGGCGGACAACCACACCTACGGCACCACCGTCATCCCCTACCGGGGCGCCTGGCTGGAGTACGAGACCGACCTGTCCGACATCTTCTATGTCCGCATCGACAAGAACCGCAAGCTGCCCATCACCTGCCTGATCCGCGCCATCGGCCCCAAGACCGACGCGGAGATCCTGGAGATGTTCGGCGAGGACGAGCGCATCGTTGCCACCCTGGAGAAGGACCCCTGTAAAACCTATGAGGAGGCCCTGCTGGAGATCTACCGCAAGCTGCGTCCCGGTGAGCCTCCCACGGTGGACTCCGCCGAGAGCCTGCTCAACGCCACCTTCTACGACACCCGCCGCTATGACCTGTCCGCAGTCGGCCGCTATAAGTTCAACAAGAAGATGGCCCTTTGGACCCGTCTGGCCGGCCATACCCTGGCTATGCCGGTGGCGGATCCCCGCACCGGCGAGATCATCGCCGAGGCCGGCGAGAACCTGACCCGGGAGCGCGCCCGGGAGCTGGATGACCGCGGCGTCAACGAGGTCGTTCTGGACGTGGACGGCAAGCAGGTGCGCGCCTTCGCCAACAACATGGTGGACATGAAGAACTTCGTGGACTTCGACCCGGAGGAGTGCGGGGTCACGGAGATGGTGTTCTTCCCCGCCCTGTGCCAGCTGCTGGACCAGTTCAGCGGCGAGGAGTTGAAGGACGCCGTCCGGGAGCATCTGGACGACCTGATCCCCAAGCATATCACCCGGGAGGACATCATGGCCTCCATCAACTACCTCAACTGTCTGGCTCACGGCGTGGGCACCCCTGATGACATCGACCATCTGGGCAACCGCCGTCTGCGCTGCGTGGGCGAGCTGATTCAGAACCAGTTCCGCATCGGCTTCTCCCGCATGGAGCGTGTCATCCGGGAGCGTATGACCACCCAGGACCTGGACGTGGTCACCCCCCAGTCCCTCATCAACATCCGGCCGGTCACCGCCGCCATCAAGGAGTTCTTCGGCTCCAGCCCGCTGTCTCAGTTCATGGATCAGACCAACCCTCTGGCTGAGCTGACCCACAAGCGCCGTCTGTCCGCCCTGGGCCCCGGCGGCCTGTCCCGTGACCGTGCCTCCTTCGACGTCCGCGACGTCCATTACAGCCACTACGGCCGCCTGTGCCCCATTGAGACCCCGGAAGGTCCCAACATCGGCCTGATCTCCTATCTGGCTTCCTACGCCCGCATCAACCGCTACGGCTTCATCGAGACCCCCTACCGCAAGGTGGACAAGGCCACCGGCCAGGTCACCCAGGAGATCGAGTATATGACCGCCGACGTGGAGGACCAGTACACCATCTGCCAGGCCACTGAGCCGGTGGACGAGAACAACTGCTTTGTCAATGAGCGCATCACCTGCCGCCGCCGGAACGAGATCATCTCGGTGCCTGCCAATCAGGTGGACTATGTGGACGTGTCCCCCAAAATGATGGTGTCCATCGCCACCGCCATGATCCCCTTCCTCCAGAATGACGACGCCAACCGTGCCCTGATGGGTGCCAACATGCAGCGTCAGGCCGTGCCCCTGCTCCGCCCCGAGGCCCCCATTGTGGCCACCGGCCAGGAGCACAAGAACTGCATTGACTCTGAGGTCGCCATTCTGGCTGAGGGCCCCGGTACGGTTACCCGGGTGTCCGCGCGCTATATCACCGTGAAGTACGACAGCGGCGTGACCAAGGAGTACCGCCTGACCAAGTATCTGCGCTCCAACCACGGCACCTGCATCAACCAGCGCCCCATCGTGGACGTGGGCCAGCGGGTGGAGTTCCAGGACGTGCTGGCCGACGGTCCCTCCACCGACCGGGGCGAGATCGCCCTGGGCCGGAACATCCTCATGGGCTTTATGACCTGGGAGGGCTATAACTACGAGGACGCCGTCCTGCTCAATGAGCGCATGGTCCGGGAGGATGTGTTCACCTCCATCCACATCGAGGAGTACGAGCTGGAAGCCCGCGACACCAAGCTGGGCCCCGAGACCATCACCCGTGACATCCCCAACGTGGGCGAGGACGCCCTGCGGGATCTGGATGAGCACGGCATCATCCGCGTGGGCGCGGAGGTCCACGCCGGCGACTACCTGGTCGGCAAGGTGGCCCCCAAGGGCGAGGCCGAGGCCACTGCGGAGGAGAAGCTGCTCCGTGCCATCTTCGGCGAGAAGGCCCGGGAGGTCCGCGACACCTCTCTGAAGGTGCCCCACGGCGAGAGCGGCACCATCGTGGACGTGAAGATCTTCACCCGTGAGAACGGCGACGAACTGGGCCCCGGCGTCAACCAGTGTGTCCGGGTCTATATTGCCCAGAAGCGTAAGATCTCTGTGGGCGACAAGATGGCCGGCCGTCACGGAAACAAGGGCGTCGTGTCCCGCATCCTGCCCCAGGAGGATATGCCCTTCCTGCCGGACGGCACCCCCCTGGACATCGTGCTGAACCCCCTGGGCGTGCCCTCCCGTATGAACATCGGCCAGGTGCTGGAGGTCCATCTGGGCTATGCCGCTAAGACCCTGGGCTGGAAGGTGGCCACCCCCATCTTCAACGGCGCCACCGAGACCGACATCCAGGAGTGCATGAAGATGGCCGGCCTGGCCCGCGAGGTGGGCTATGACGAGCCCCTCATCGGCAAGCAGCTCTATCTGGCTGACGAGGCAGCAGAGAACGGTATGCGTGCCCTCTCCCAGGAGGAGATGGACGACTCCGTCCAGGTGCGGGAGTGGCAGAAGGCCGGACAGCTGCGCCTGGTAGACGGTAAGAACTGGCTGTATGACGGCCGTACTGGCCGTCGGTTCGACAACCCCGTTACAGTGGGCTATGTGTACTTCCTGAAGCTGCACCACCTGGTGGATGATAAGATCCACGCCCGCGCCACCGGCCCCTACTCCCTGGTCACCCAGCAGCCTCTGGGCGGTAAGGCCCAGTTCGGCGGCCAGCGCTTCGGCGAGATGGAAGTGTGGGCCCTGGAGGCCTACGGCGCCGCCTATACCCTGCAGGAGATCCTCACCGTCAAGTCCGACGACGTCACCGGCCGTGTCAAGACCTATGAGGCCATCGTCAAGGGCCACAATGTGCCCAAGCCCGGCGTGCCTGAGTCCTTCAAGGTGCTTATCAAGGAGCTCCAGTCCCTGTGTCTGGACATGAAGGTGCTGGACGCCCAGGGCAACGAGATCGAGCTGAAGGATGACGATGAGGACACCTATCAGCCTGGGGCCCGGGACGACTACTACAAGGACGACGAGGACTTCGGCTATGATAAGAACTCCGACTTCGCCTCCGCCGGCGGCTTCACCTTCAAGGGTGACAGCGACGACGACGACCTGACGCTGGAGCTGGAGGACAGCTCTGAGGAGGGACAGCTCTCCGACGAGGACTATGAGTGATAAGGGAGGAGATTGAAATATATGAGTTACGCTGAGTTTGACGCCATTCAGATCGGGATCGCCTCCCCCGAGCAGATCCGCGCCTGGTCCTACGGCGAGGTCAAGCGCCCGGAAACCATCAATTACCGCACTCTGAAGCCTGAGAAGGACGGCCTGTTCTGCGAAAAGATCTTTGGCCCCACCAAGGACTGGGAGTGTAACTGCGGCAAGTATAAGAAGATCCGCTATAAGGGCAAGGTCTGCGACCGCTGCGGCGTGGAGATCACCCGGGCGAAGGTGCGCCGGGAGCGCATGGGCCACATCGAGCTGGCCGCCCCCGTGTCCCACATCTGGTACTTCAAGGGCATCCCCTCCCGGATGGGCCTGCTGCTGGACATCAGCCCCCGGATCCTGGAGAAGGTTCTGTACTTCGCCAGCTATATCGTCATTGACCCCGGCTTCACCCCCCTGTCCAAGAACCAGATCCTGTCTGAGAAGGAATACCGGGATATGCGGGAGAAGTACGAGGACGACTTCGACGCCGGAATGGGCGCTGAGGCCGTAAAGAAGCTGCTCCAGCAGATCGATCTGGAGCAGCTGTCCGAGCAGCTGAGGAAGGAGCTGAAGGACGCCTCCGGACAGAAGAAGGCCCGCATCGTCAAGCGCCTGGAGGTGGTGGACGCCTTCCGGCTGTCTGGCAACAAGCCCGAGTGGATGATCATTGACGTGCTGCCCGTCATCCCCCCGGAGATCCGGCCCATGGTCCCCCTGGACGGCGGCCGGTATGCCTCCTCTGACCTGAACGACCTGTACCGCCGGGTCATCAACCGCAACAACCGCCTGAAGCGCCTGATCCAGCTCAACGCCCCGGACATCATCGTCCGCAACGAGAAGCGGATGCTCCAGGAGGCGGTGGACGCCCTCATCGACAACGGCCGCCGGGGCCGCGCCGTCACCGGCGCCAACAACCGGGCGCTGAAGTCCCTGTCCGATATGCTTAAGGGTAAGCAGGGCCGCTTCCGTCAGAACCTGCTGGGTAAGCGCGTGGACTACTCCGGCCGTTCCGTTATCGTGGTCGGCCCCTCCCTGAAGATCTACCAGTGTGGTCTGCCCAAGGAGATGGCCATCGAGCTGTTCCGCCCCTTCGTGATGAAGAAGCTGGTGGACGACGGCTCCGCCAACAACATCAAGGCGGCCAAGAAGATGGTGGAGAAGGGCGAGCCCGCCGTTTGGGACGCCCTGGAGTTCGTCATCAAGGAGCACCCTGTGATGCTCAACCGCGCCCCCACCCTGCACCGCCTGGGTATCCAGGCCTTCGAGCCTGTCCTGGTAGAGGGCCGCGCCATCAAGCTGCATCCCCTGGTGTGTACCGCCTTCAACGCCGACTTCGACGGCGACCAGATGGCCGTTCACGTCCCCCTGTCCGCCGAGGCCCAGACCGAGGCCCGTATCCTGATGCTGTCCGCCAACAACCTGCTGCGGCCTCAGGACGGCGGCCCGGTCACCATCCCCACACAGGATATGATCCTGGGCGCCTATTACCTCACCTTCAGCCGTGAGGAGGAGGGCACCGGCCATGTCTTTGCCGATAAGGATGAGGCCATGATGGCTTATGACTCCGGTGTGGTCACCCTGCACTCCCCCATCAAGGTCCGCCTGTCCAAGGAGATCGACGGCGTGACCCGCTATAAGCTGGTGGACACCACCGTGGGCCGCCTGATCTACAACGAAGCGATCCCTCAGGACCTGGGCTTCGTGGACCGCTCCGATCCGGAGGCCATGTTCGAGCCTGAGATCAACTTTGTGGTGGGCAAGAAGCAGCTGGGCAAGATCATCGACAAGTGTATCACCAAGCACGGCTTCACCAAGTCCGCCGATATGCTGGACGCCATCAAGGACCTGGGCTACCACTACTCCACCATCGGCTCCCTGACCGTCGCCATCGCCGATATGACGGTGCCCCAGAAGAAGTACGATCTGATCGCGGACACGGAGAAGGAGATCATCAAGATCGACCGCCAGTACCGCCGCGGTCTGATCACCAACGACGAGCGCTACCGCCTGTCCGTCCAGGCCTGGGAAAAGACCACCGCTGACGTGACCTCCGCCCTTCAGGAGTCCATGGACCGCTATAACCCCATCTTTATGATGGCGGATTCCGGCGCCCGTGGTTCTATGGCTCAGATCCGTCAGCTGGCCGGTATGCGCGGCCTGATGGCCGATACCTCCGGCCGTACCATCGAGATCCCCATCAAGGCCAACTTCCGTGAGGGCCTGTCTGTACTTGAGTACTTCATCTCCTCCAGAGGCGCCCGAAAGGGCATGGCCGATACCGCCCTGCGTACCGCCGACTCCGGTTACCTGACCCGCCGTCTGGTGGACGTGTCCCAGGAGGTCATCATCCGGGAGGACGACTGCGGCACCACGGACGGCATCCTGGTGGCGGAGATCGAGGAGCACGGCCAGGTCATCGAGACCTTTGCCGAGCGCATCCACGGCCGCTACCCCGCCCAGGACCTGGTGGATCCCGCCACCGGCGAGGTCCTGTTCACCCGGGATACCATGCTCCGCAAGGAGAACGCCGAGGTCCTGGAGGCCCACGGCATCCACGAGGTGAAGATCCGCTCCGTGCTGACCTGCCGTGCCCGCAGCGGTGTGTGCGCCAAGTGCTACGGCATCAACCTGGCCATCGGCGAGCCTGTGGGCGCCGGTGAGGCGGTGGGCATCATCGCCGCCCAGTCCATCGGTGAGCCGGGTACCCAGCTGACCATGCGTACCTTCCACACCGGCGGCGTGGCCGGCGGCGACATCACCCAGGGTCTGCCCCGAGTCGAGGAGCTGTTTGAGGCCCGCAAGCCCAAGAAGATGGCCCAGTTGGCCGAGATCAGCGGCCGCGTGTCCATCGAGGAGACCAAGCGCAATGTCATGTGCAACGTGACTATCACCGCCAACGATGGGGAAGTGGTCACCTACGCCCTGCCCTACTCCGCAGGTCTGCGGGTGAAGGATGGCGACACGGTGGAGAAGGGCTTCCAGCTCACCGAGGGCGCCCTGTCCCCCCATGAAGTGCTGCGTATCCGCGGCCTGTCCGCCTGCCACAACTATCTGATTCGCGAGGTGCAGAAGGTGTACCGCCAGCAGGGCGTTGACACCAACGACAAGCACATCGAGGTCATCATCCGCCAGATGATGCGGAAGGTCCGCGTGGAGGAGGCCGGAGACTCCGAGCTCCTGTCCGGCTCCACCATCGACATCGTGGAGTTCCTGGACGCCGAGGCATCGGTCCAGGCCCGCATTGATGCCGGGGAGAAGAACGAGATGGGCGAGGACCTGCGCCTGCCCACCTGCACCCGCCTGCTTATGGGTATCACCAAGGCGTCCCTGGCCACCGAGTCCTTCCTGTCTGCCGCCTCCTTCCAGGAGACCACCAAGGTCCTCACTGAGGCCGCCATCAAGGGCAAGGTGGACCACCTGCTGGGCCTGAAGGAGAACGTAATCATCGGTAAGCTGATCCCCGCCGGCTCCGGCCTGACTCAGTACCGGAAGTTCGACACCTTCGACGAGGAGGGCAACCTGACCAGCCAGAAGTCCGGTGGCATTGTAGCCGACGCCCTGGAGGCCGACGGTGAGGATGAGATCGCCGAGGAGACTGATCTCGTGGAACTGGAGGAGACTGGTGTTCTGGAACTGGAGTCCCCCGCTTCTGAGGAGGAACAGGTCCCGACCCTGTGATCCAAAAGCTGATTCAAATGTCAACCGCCGCAGAACAGCAGTTCTGCGGCGGTTTTGTATATGAAGTTATATGTCCGAGGCCGATATGTGCAACGCAGATGGGAGAGAAAGGAGGGAAAAGTTGCATACAAGCTGCACACCCTCTGAAAGAAAAACGCAAAAAGAGAGGGAACAGGTTTCCCCATTCCCTCTCAAAAAGTGCTTAAACTAGGTTTATGTGCTGAGAAGCAGCGCTTCAGCAGGCCCTCGAAAGCCTTGCCGTGGCGGTCCATCCACACAGGACAGGTCCTGTGGGGGCCCCATTGGTCAAAATGCTCGGCGGAAGTAAATTCCGCCTGCGCCAAGATTTTTGCCGGGGCAAAAATGCTTGTGGACGAGGCCCGCCACGGCAGAAAAAATCCCCCCGGGGGACCGGGGGGATCGGAATTTAAGTTGATTAGGCGAAGTAGCGCTTCAGCAGGCCCTCGAAAGCCTTGCCGTGACGGGCCTCGTCGCGGGCCATCTCATGGACGGTGTCGTGGATGGCGTCCAGGTTCAGCTCCTTGGCCTTCTTGGCCAGCTCGAACTTACCCAGGGTAGCGCCGTTCTCGGCGTCCACACGCATCTCCAGGTTCTTCTTGGTGGAGTCGGTCAGGACCTCGCCCAGCAACTCAGCAAACTTGGCGGCGTGCTCGGCCTCCTCCAGAGCGGCCCGGCGCCAGTACTCGCCGATCTCCGGGAAGCCCTCGCGGTGAGCCACACGGGCCATCGCCAGGTACATACCGACCTCGGTGCACTCGCCGACAAAGTTCTCACGCAGACCCTGGAGGATCTCCTCGGGAGCGCCCTGCGCCACACCGACCACGTGCTCAGCAGCCCAGGTGCGCTCAGCGGACTGCTCCACAAACTTCTCCTTGGGGGCCTTACAGATGGGGCAGAACTCAGGAGCGGTCTCACCCTCGTGAACATAACCACAGACAGAACAAACAAACTTCTTCATGCTAATAAATCCTCCTCGTGTATTCTTTTTTGCATACATTTTTGGCATCTTCCGTAAAAGGTGAGCTCGTGGCGCTGGACCTCGAACCCATATTGCTCCCTGACGGCGGCGGTCAGCGCTGGATCCATGGGGATCCGGTGCAGATCGATCACTGCGCCGCAGGAGGTGCAAACAAAGTGACTGTGCGGGGCCGTAACGGCGTCGAAGCGCTCCTGCCCGTTGACCACGCCAACGCTTTGGATGGTTCCATTCTGCTGAAAGAATAACAGATTGCGGTACACGGTCCCCAGGCTGAGATCCGGGTGGGTGCTTTTCAGGGTATGGTAGATCCACTCAGCGGAGGGGTGGGCGTCGGAACTGCGGATCGCGGTCAGGATGGCTTCCCGCTTTTTGCTGTATCGGGTTGCGCGTTCCACAGGTTGTCCTCCTAAACAGTAGTAATTCTTGTTTGCAAATAGATAATAGCATATCACAAGGCTTTTGTAAAGAGGGAAAATGAAAAAAGAATAAAAAATATCGGGTCCGGCAGGGACCCGATACACAGGGCTCAAGAGTGGCTGTTCCGCCGCAGGCGGCGCAGGATGGCGGCCTCCGCCCGGTCGCCGTACTTCATCCCCAGCAGGAAGAGGAGGAGACCGGCGGCGCCGATCAGGGCCATGCCCCAGGCGGGGATGGAGAAAGAGGCACCGCCCAGAGCGCTGGCAAAGAGGAGGCCCCAGGGTCTGGTACAGAGGATGATGCCGGCGAACCGGCGGAAGGAGATCTGGGTCAGTCCGGCCAGAATGCACAAAACGTCATCGGGAAAGAAGGGAAACAGAAAGGCCAGCACCAGGAAAATGTCAGTCTTGGCGTGGATCACATCCAGATATTTTTCAGAGACCTTTCGGCCCACCAGGCGGGTGACTGCGTCTCGGCCCAGGCCGCGGGCCAGAGAGAACACCAGCAGCGAGCCGGCGGTGACTGCGGAAAAGGTGAGCAGGAAGGAGACCCAGGTGCCGAATAGCACCCCTCCGGCCAGGGCGGAGATGTTGCTGGGGATGGGGGCCAGGATGACGGACAGGAACTGGATCAAGAAGAAGCAGAGGTGGGAGTAGGGAGAAAAATCCTCGATATACGCCCGCAGGGACTCCTGAGAACCGGCGGCGGCAAAAAATCCGCTCTGCCACAGAAACAGCCCCCCGCCAATGCACAGCAGGACGGTGAGGAGCAGAAACAGCCATTTGAACCATCGCTTCATCCGTGATCGAAACCTCTCTTTGTGTTGCTGCGGCCGGGGACCGGGGAGATCCGGGAGGGCCGCTTATCGTTCTTTCATACCATACCACAGAGAAATGTAAAATTTGCGAACAATTTCTTAAAATTTGCTGAAGAAATGGACTGGTGCTTCCCGGGGAGGATTTTGCGGCGGATGCACTGGACTTTTTTGCCGCGCTCCGCTAAACTAGGGAAGAGTAAAACAAAGGAGCATCGCCCATGAATGATCTGATACAAACGCTGGCCCGGGAGCTGGACGCCGCCCCGGAGCACGTGGAAAATGTGGTCCGGCTGATCGACGAGGGGGCCACCATCCCCTTCATCGCCCGATACCGGAAGGAGCTGCACGGCTCTATGGACGACCAGCTGCTGCGCCGGCTGGCCGACCGCCTGCAATATCTCCGGGGCCTGGCCGCCCGGAAAGAGGAGGTCCGCGCCGCCGTCGAGGGGCAGGGCAAGCTCACCGAGGACCTGTCCGCCGCACTGGACGCCGCCGCCACGCTGGCGGAGGTGGAGGACCTGTACCGCCCCTATAAGCAGAAGCGGCGCACCCGCGCCTCCATGGCCCGGGAGAAGGGACTGGAGCCTCTGGCCGCCCTGGCCGCGGCCAGGGGGCCTGCGGTGGATCTGGAGCGGGCCGCACAGGACTATGTGGACCCGGAAAAGGGGGTGGAGACGGTGGAGGCCGCACTCCAGGGGGCCAGCGACATCCTGGCTGAGGAGATCTCCGACCGGGCCGACCTGCGGAAGGAGCTGCGCCAGCTGTACCTCCGCCGGGGCGTACTGACCTCCAAAGCGGCGGACAAGGAGCCGGAGGACAGCGTCTACCGTCTGTACTACGATTTCAAGTGCCCGGTGAGCCGGGTCCAGGGCTATCAGACGCTGGCCATCAACCGGGGGGAGCGGGAGAAGCTGCTGAAGGTATCGGTGGAGCTGGATTCGGAGACTGCCAGGGTGGTGGTCCGGCGCAGGACCGTCCCGGGGACCGCCGCCATGGAATTTGTCCGGGGGGCGGCGGACGACGCCTGGGAGCGGCTGCTTCAGCCCTCGCTGGAGCGGGAGGTCCGGGCACAGCTCACCGAGCAGGCCGACGAGGGGGCCATCCGCACCTTCGCCCTGAATCTGAAGCCCCTGCTGATGCAGCCCCCGGTGAAGGGCAGGGTGACCATGGGACTGGACCCCGGCTACCGCATGGGCTGTAAGGTGGCGGTGGTGGACGGCACCGGAAAGGTGCTGGACACCGCGGTGGTCTACCCCACCCACGGTCCGCGGCAGAGGGAGGAGGCCATTACCCGGCTGTCCCAGCTGGTGCGGAAGCACGAGGTGGAGCACATCGCCATCGGCAATGGAACGGCCAGCCGGGAGACGGAGCAGGCGGCCGTGGAGCTCATCCGCCGCCTGGGGGGCGGGCTGAGCTATATGATCGTCAGCGAGGCGGGGGCGTCGGTGTACTCCGCCAGCAAGCTGGCCGCCGAGGAGTTTCCAGAGTACGATGTGAACCTGAGAAGCGCCGTGTCCATCGCCCGGCGGCTCCAGGATCCCCTGGCCGAGCTGGTGAAGATCGACCCCAAGGCCATCGGCGTGGGACAGTATCAGCACGATATGCCCCAGGCCCGCCTGGGAGAGGCGCTGGACGGCGTGGTAGAGGACTGCGTCAATGCTGTTGGAGTGGATGCGAATACCGCGTCGCCCTCCCTGCTCCAGCGGGTGTCCGGTCTTACAGCCGCGACCGCCCGGAATCTGGTGAGGTACCGGGAGGAGCACGGGGCCTTCACCACCCGGAAGCAGCTGCTGAAGGTGCCCAAGCTGGGTCCCAAGGCGTACGAGCAGTGCGCCGGCTTCCTCCGGGTGCCGGAGAGTCCCTCTATTTTGGACCACACAGGCGTCCATCCGGAGAGCTATGGCGCGGCGGAAAAGCTGCTGGCCGCCTGCGGCTATACCCAGACAGACGTGGAGACAGGCGGGCTGGAGGAGCTGAAGACCCGGGCGGAGGCCATCGGACTGGACCGGCTGGCGGAGATCTGCGGCGCGGGCGCCCCCACCCTGGCGGACATCATCCGGGAGTTGATGAAGCCCGGACGGGACCCCCGGGATGAGCTGCCCGCCCCCATTCTCCGCACCGATGTGATGGAGCTGAAGGACCTGAAGCCGGGGATGGAGCTCCAGGGCACCGTCCGAAATGTCATCGACTTCGGCGTCTTTGTGGACATCGGCGTCCACCAGGACGGCCTGGTTCACATCAGCCGCCTGCCCCGCCGGGTGAAGCACCCCTCCGAGCTGCTGGCCGTGGGAGATGTGGTCACTGTCTGGGTGGTGGATGTGGAGGAAAAGCGGGGGCGCATCGGACTGACCATGTGCCGGCCCTGAGGGAGCCGCGGTTGACCGCAGGCCCCTTTTCGGGTACAATGGGACGATACCACACTGGATGAAGGAATGAGAGATACCATGCTGGACCACGAACAGGAACTTCGATTTTGTAAGGCGCGCCGGGCGGCCATCGCCCGGGAGTTTGCCCGGCTGAACCCGGAGCAGCAGCGTGCGGTGCTGGCCACCGAGGGGCCGCTGCTTCTGCTGGCCGGGGCGGGGAGCGGTAAGACCACCGTGCTCATCCACCGCATCGCCAACCTGATGAAATATGGCCGGGGCTCCGACAGTCCGGAGGTCCCCCAGTGGGTGACCGGGGACGACCTGACCTTTTTGGAGGGATACGCCGCCACGGGGCAGGGGGACAGGGAACGGCAGGAGCGGCTGTGCCGCCTGGATCCGGCGGTCCCCTGGTCCATCCTGGCCATCACCTTTACCAACAAGGCGGCCGGGGAGCTGAAGGACCGCCTGGCCGCCCTGCTGGGACCGGGGGCGGAGGATATTTGGGCCTCCACCTTCCACTCGGCCTGTGTGCGTATCCTGCGCCGGGACATCGAGCGGCTGGGTTTCGCCTCCTCCTTCACCATCTACGATACGGACGACTCCCTGCGGGTCATTAAGGACTGCCTGAAGGACCTGAATCTGGACGAGAAGCAGTTTCCGCCCCGGACGGTGCTGGGCTATCTCTCCCGGGCCAAGGACGCCATGAAGCTGGCCGACCAGTATTTGGCTGAGTGCGAGAAGGCAGGGGACTACCGTCTGACCCGGATCGCCCAGGTCTATGTGGAGTACCAGCGCCGCCTTTGGGAGGCCAACGCGCTGGACTTTGACGACATCATCCTCCACACCGTGCGCCTGCTCCAACAATTTGATGACGTACGGGAGTATTATCAGAGAAAATTCCGCTATGTACTGATCGATGAGTACCAGGACACCAATAACCTGCAATATCTCCTGGCCTCCACCCTGGCGGGAGGGTACGAAAACTTCTGCGTGGTAGGCGACGATGACCAGTCCATCTACCGCTTCCGGGGGGCCACCATCGAGAACATCCTCTCTTTTGAGAAGCAGTACCCCGGCTGCCGCACCATCCGACTGGAGGAGAATTACCGCTCCACCCGGCACATCCTGGAGGCGTCCAACGCTGTCATCCGCAACAACCAGGGGCGCAAGGGCAAGGAGCTGTGGACCCGGGCGGGGGAGGGGGAGAAGCTCCACCTGTACACCGCCATGAACGAGAATGATGAGGCGCGGTATGTGGCCGAGCAGGTGATGGAGGATTACAGCCAGGGCCGGCCCTGGAAGGATCACGCGGTCCTCTACCGGATGAACGCCCAGTCCAACCAGCTGGAGCAGGCCTTCAAGCGAAACGGCATCCCCTACCGGATCATCGGGGGCACCCGCTTCTTTGACCGGGCGGAGGTCAAGGACATGATCGCCTACCTGGCCGTCCTCAACAACCCGGAGGACGACCTGCGCCTCACCCGGATCATCAACAACCCGCCCCGGGGGATCGGGGCCCGGACGATGGAGACCGCCCAGGCCATTGCCAGGCGGGACGGAAGCTCTCTGTATGCCGTGATCGACAACGCCCGGATGTATCCGGAGCTGGAGCGGGCGGCGGCCAAGCTGGCGGTCTTCACCAATCTGATGGGGGAGCTGTCCGCCATGCTCACCCAGCTGCCTCTGGACCAGTTCTATGAGGAGCTGATCCTGCGCACCGGCTACGCCGCCATGCTGGAGACGAAGAACACGGTGGAGGACCGCACCCGGCTGGAGAATGTGCGGGAGCTTCTTACCTCCATCAACGGCTATCTGGAAAATGCGGGGGAGGAGCCGTCACTGGCGGGCTTCCTGGACGAGATCGCCCTGTATACCGACCTGGACAACCACGATCCGGACCAGGACTGCGTGGTGATGATGACCATGCACTCCGCCAAGGGGCTGGAGTTCCCTGTGGTCTTTGTGGTAGGAGCCGAGGAGGGTATCTTCCCCGGCATCCGGGCCATCGGCGAGCAGGATGAGATGGAGGAGGAGCGGCGGCTGTGCTATGTGGCCATGACACGCGCCAAGGAGCGGCTGTACCTCACCTGTGCCGGGCAGCGGATGTTGTTCGGGCGCACCAGCTCCAACCGGCCCTCCCGCTTTCTGGACGAGATCCCGCCGGAGCATCTGGAGCGCTCCGGCCGCAGCTTCCTGGACGATGGCTGGGGCGGTATGCCCAGCCGGACCTCCGGCTATGGCGGCTATGGGATGCGGGCGGCCCAGGAAAGCCGCAGCCCGTACGACCAGCGGCCTCAGTACGCCGGGAGCCAGCCCTCCTATGGCGGCTTTGTCCAGGCCATGGCGGGGGAGGAGCGAAGAAGGACGGCTGCACGCCCTGCCGCTCCGGCGGCCCCGGCGGCTCCGGCGGCCAGCTTCCAGAAGGGGGATATGGTGCAGCACAAGGCCTTTGGCCGGGGGATGATCCTCTCCATTCAGAAGATGGGGGGAGACGCCCTGGTAGAGATCGCCTTTGACAACGTGGGCACCAAGCGGCTGATGCTGAAATCCGCCTCCGCCCACATGAGCAAGGTATCTACATAATGTAGGGCCCGCCGCATCTGCGGCGGGCCTCGGCCTTTCACCGGGGGCTGGACGTTCACCTGCTTCTTGGTGTTGGCTTTGATATGAGTACCACCAATTTTCTGACGTTCCAGTATCGTTCATTACTCCCGCCTCCTCATTTTGCTTCATGCAAATGAAAAAGCCCAGCTTCTGCTGGACTTTTTCGACAGACAATCCGCTGGAATCAGATGATTCCAGCGGATTGAGTCTGGCAAAAAAACTGGTTCATGGATCAAGCATGAGCCTGGTTTCTGTCATATTTAGGACAAAAGAGGAGCGCAAAGCAGGAGATCGGCTGCTCCTGAGACAACTTGAGCGCGGGCTGTCGATTGCGGCTCAGGGCAGGGAGAGCAGATCGGCAGTCAGGGCGTCCACGGCGGCCGGGTCGGTGGCCCAGCTGGCGCAGAAGCGGACCACAGCCCGGTCATCGTCCAGCTGCTCCCAGAACGTGAAGGCGTACTTCTCCTCCAGCCGCTCCCGCTGTGCACGGGTCAGGACGGGGAACTGCTGGTTGGTGCGGGAGTCGAAGTGGAGGGGGAGGCCCCGCCGGAGGCAGGCCTCCCGGATGCGCAGGGCCTGTTCCACACCGTGACGGCCCAGCTGCAGGTACAGGCCGTCCTCAAACAGCGCCTCGAACTGGAGGCCCAGCAGGCGGCCCTTGGCCAGCATCCCGCCGTGGCGCTTGATACAGTACCGGAAATCCCGCTGAAGGGCGGGGCTGGAGATGACCACCGCCTCACCGAACAGGGCCCCCACCTTGGTGCCGCCGATGTAGAACACGTCGGTCAGCCGGGCCAGGTCGGTGAGATCCACATCGTTTTCCGGCGCGGCCAGCCCATAGCCGCACCGGGCCCCGTCGATGTACAGATACATCCCATACCGGTCGCAGACGGCCCGGAAGCCCTCCAGCTCCGTCCGGGTGTACAGCAGCCCGGTCTCGGTGGGCTGAGAGAGATACACCATGCCGGGCTGGACGATGTGTTCCCGGGTGGGGTCGGCCCAGTGGACAGCGCAGAACTGCTCCACCTGCTTCGGAGTGATCTTGCCGTCCTGGGAGGGGAGGGGGAGCACCTTGTGTCCGGTGGCCTCGATGGCCCCGGTCTCATGGACGTTGATGTGTCCGGTCTGGGCGCACAGGGCCCCCTGATAGGGGCGCAGGGCGGCGGAGATCACCGTCTGATTGGCCTGGGTCCCGCCCACCAGAAACTCCACCTCGGCCTGGGGGGCGGCGCAGGCTGCCCGGATCAGGTCCCGGGCCCGCTGGCAGTGGCCGTCCACGGCATAGCCGGGGGTCTGTTCTAGATTGGTCCGGGTCAGTCGCTCCAGAAGCTGGGGCGCGGCCCCCTCGGCGTAGTCACACTCAAACCGGATCATTGGGCTGCCTCCTCTCCGGCCCGGAGCAGGGCCAGCACATCTGCCGGGTTTTGGTCCGGCTTGACCTTGGGCATGACGGCGCGGATGATCCCTGCCCCGTCGATGAGGTAGGTGGTGCGGACGATGCCCATGCTCACCTTCCCATACAGCTTCTTCTCCTGCCACACGCCGTAGGCCTCCAGGGCGGTCCGCTCCGGGTCGGAGAGAAGGCGGAAGGGCAGGCCGTTTTTCTGGATGAACCGCAGGTGGGAGGCCGATGAGTCCCGGCTTACCCCCAGCACCACCGCGCCCAGCGCCCGCAGTTCCTCGTGAACGTCGGCAAAGGCGCGGGCCTGGCGGGTACAGCCCTGCGTACTGTCCTTGGGATAAAAATAGAGCACCACGGTCTGTCCCCGGAAATCCGACAGGGAGACGGGCTCCCCGTTATGGTCCGGCAGGGTGAACTCCGGCGCCTGGCTTCCAATCTCTAACATCATGTGTCATCCTCCTTCAAAAATACATACCGCCCGGGGTCGGAGCGCTCCGGCGAGAAGCGGTAGCCCAGATCCCGGAACTCCCGCAGCTCCTCCACCCGGGTGACCGCCTGTTCGGCCATCCAGCGGACCATCTGGCCCCGGGCCATTTTACAGGGAGCACCCTGCTCCACCACCCGGCCGTCCGGCCGGAGCCGGCCAAAGATGCAGGCGACCAGGGGAACGCCGCGGGGCAGGTGGGGGACCACCGCCCGGCTGTACTCCCGGGAGGCCAGGTCCACCACCGGCCCGTCCCCGGGCTCCAGAACCCGGGCCAGCTTGTCCCCCCAGAAGCCGTACAGGTCCCGCGCACCGTCTGTTTCCAGCTTGGCCCCCATCTCCAGCCGGTAGGGGGTCACCCCGTCGAAGGGGCGCAGCACCCCATAAAAGCCGGACAGGATGCGCAGGTGGGCCTGAAGATAGTCGTACTGGCGCTGTTCCAGGACACCGGGGGCCATGTACTGGTACTGGAGCCCCACATAGGACAGCAGGGCCGGGGTCAGCCGCCGCCGCAGGTCCATGTCCCGCAGCCGCTCCAGATTCTGGGCGGCGATGGTGTCGCTGCAGCGCCACAGGGCCTGGAGTTCTCCGGGCGTCATGGCGCGCAGGGCGGACAGGAGGCGCTCCGTCTCGGAAAGGAGGGCGGGGAGGGCCTCCGGGGCCAGGGTGTCCGGATCGGACCGCATCTTTTTTGCCGGGGAGATGAGGATCTTCATAGCGCCTCCTGTCGCCTGGGCCGGGGGCGGTACAGGCGTTTTATTTGTATCCTACACCAGATGCGGCGTTTTTACAAGAAATTTTACAGGCGGGGGCCGCTCTACTATACTGGGAGGGACATGATCCAGATGGCGAGAAAAAGTTTGAAAAAAGCCCTTGACCTTGCCGTAACGGCAGCCGCTACAATGGGGGCTGAGGAGGGATCAGCATGGAATATTCCATTCAGGAGCTGGCGCGCCTGTCCGGGGTGACCACCCGCACCCTGCGCTGGTACGACCAGATCGGTCTGCTCAAGCCCGGCCGTGTGGCGGAAAACGGCTACCGCCGCTACGGTCCGGCCCAGGTGGACCGGCTCCAGGACATCCTGTATTACCGGGCCCTCGGGGTGGAGCTGGCCCAGATTAGGGCGTGTCTGGATGATCCCGACTTTGACCGGCTGGCCGCTCTGCGGGGCCATCTGGCCCGGCTGGAGGGGGAGCGCGCCCGCCTGGACGGGCTGATCCGGTCGGTCACAGACACCATCCATGCGGAAGAAAGGAACGAGATCATGCAGGACGAACAAAAATTTGAGGTATTCAAGCGTCAGGCCGTGGAGTGCAACGAGGCGCTCTATGGCAGGGAGGTCCGGGAGAAATACGGCGACGCCCAGATGGACGAGGCCAACGCCGCGGTGATGGGCCTGACTCAGGAGCAGTACCGGACCTGGACGGGCCTGGGAGAGGAGATCCGGGCGGGGCTGGAGCGCGCTGTCTCGGAAAAGCTGTCCCCGGAGGGGGAGGAGGGGCGGCGCATCGCCGCCCTGCACCGGCGGTGGCTGACCCTGACAGGGAACCGGTACGACCCGGGGAAGCACTGGGGACTGGCCGCCCTCTATACGGAGGACCCCCGCTTCACCGCCTACTACGACCGGAGCGTCCCGGGCTGCGCCTGGTTCCTGCGGGCCGCGGTGGAGCGCTGGGCGGAGACCCTGTAACACCATGATACAGAACGGGGCCGGAGCGTCATGCTCCGGCCCCCTGTTATGGAAAAAGCCCCGTCCGGTTTTTCCCGGACGGGGCAGGTCAGCAATATGGAGCCGAGAGGAGCGGGGTTCACAGGATCTCCCCGGACTGGACCTCCTGGATGTTGTGCTTCTTGGCATAGCCGGTGAGCATCAGGGTGAGCGCGCCGTCGCCAGTGACGTTGCAGGCGGTGCCGAAGCTGTCCTGAAGGGCGAAAATGGTCATCATCAGGCCCGTACCCGTGTCGTCAAAGCCCAGCACGCTGATGATCAGGCCCAGGGAGGCCATCACGGTGCCGCCGGGGACGCCGGGCGCGCCCACGGCGAAGATGCCCAGCAGGATGCAGAACAGGACCATGGTCATGGGGGCGGGCAGCTGGCCGTACAGCACCTTGGAGACGGTCATCACAAAGAACACCTCGGTGAGCACGGAGCCGCACAAGTGGATGTTGGCAAACAGGGGGATGCCGAAGTCCACCATGTCCCGGCGGAGGACAGAGGACTTGCGGGCCCCACGAAGGGCCACCGCCAGGGTGGCGGCGGAGGACATGGTGCCTACGGCGGTGAGGTAGGCGGGGCCATAATGACGAAGGACCTCCCAGGGGTTGGCACCGGAGTAGGCCCCGGCCAGGCCGTACAGCACGGCCAGCCAGATGTAGTGGCCCACCATGACGATCAGGATGACGATGAGGAACACCGGCAGCTGCCGGGTGATGGAGCCTTCATAGGCCAGGCTTGTGAAGGTGCCGGCGATGAAGAAAGGAAGGATGGGGATGATCACGCGGGTCACGACATCCAGCACGATGCGCTGGAACTCCTCCAGGATCCGGGTGACGGCCTCGGCCTTGGCCCAGGTGGCGGCCAGGCCCACCAGCACGGAGAACACCAGGGCGGACATCACCGACATGACCGGAGTGATCTCCAGGTTGAACAGCAGCTCAGGGAGATGGTTGAGACCCTCCGCCGCCGACTGGATGGATAAGGCGGGGATGATGGCATAGCCTGCCGCCATGGACATCAGGGCTGCGCACACCGAGGAGGTGTAGGCCAGCACCAGGGCCAGAGCCAGCATCCGGGAGGCGTTCTGCTTCAGCCGGGTGATGGAGGGGGCGATGAAGCCGATGATGATCAGGGGGACACAGAAGTTGATGAGAGAGCCCAGAAGCTCCTTGAGGGTCAGCACCACCTGCATTACCTGACCGCCGTAGGCAAAGCCGGAGGCCCAGAGGCCCAGTACGATGCCCGCCGCGACCCCGATCAGCAGGCGGAAGGGCAGGCTCTTAAAGATACCGTTCATAGATAACACTCCCCTAAGTTGTTTTCCAGCTCTCCCGCCGCGCTGCGGTCCCGCCGTGTCCGCGGATGCCTTCGGGCGGGGCTGGAAGAGTTGGTTTGGCCGGATCGGCCCACACACAGGGTCCGGGGCAGGCCCGGGCTCGGGTCCAGTATACCATATTCCAACGGGCTGCTCAAGGGAAAAACGTCTCTCTGTGACAGAGGATGGAGGTGGAGAAAACCCAGGATGGACAAAAACGCAAAATATGGTATAATATATACTGATTTTTTGCCGCCAGAGGTGTGTGCCAGTTCCTTTCCAGGGAAGAGCCGCGCTCCTGGGGGAGATCAAAACCGACCATCACCATGGACATTGGGCGCGCCGGAAGCCGGCAGCGCCGCAGGTTCGGAGGGATTTCTGTGTCTGAACAAAACTATTCTTCTTACGCTTCCGGGGAGGAACGCCGGCCCCGGTCCCGCAGCGGCTCCGGCCAGCGGTCCGGAGACGGGCCCCGCCGCCCGAAAAAGGGGCGCGGCCGGGGCGGACTGGCACTGCGGGTGATCGGTACCCTGCTGCTCATCGCCGTGACCACCGGGGCCATCCTGTGCTGCTTCGGGGCGGTCTACGTCCGGACGGTCATCCTCCCGAAGGCTTCGCTGGACCTGGGGGACGTCACCCTGCGGGAAAACAGCGTGATGTACTATGAGGATGACAGCGGCCAGTATCAGGAGCTGGGACAGGTGCTCACCTCCATCAGCTCCCAGTGGGTGGAGTATGAGGAGATCCCGGAGGATCTGAAAAATGCGGCGATCGCCATTGAGGACCGGCGCTTCCTGAAGCACAACGGGGTGGACTGGTGGCGCACCGCCCAGGCGGTGTTCAGTATGTTCACCGGCGGAGACATCCAGGGCGGCTCCACCATCACCCAGCAGCTCATCAAGAACCTGACGGAGGACAATGAGACCACGGTGAAGCGGAAGGTGACGGAGATCTTCCGTGCGCTGGAGTTTGACCGGAACTATGACAAGGACACCACGCTGCTGTGGTATCTGAATGTCATCCCCCTGGGCGCCGGCTGCGAGGGTGTGGGGGCTGCCGCCGAAAAATATTTCGGAAAGCCGGTGTCTGAGCTGACCCTGGCCGAGTGTGCCAGCCTCATTGCCATCACCAATAACCCCTCCAAATACGGCCCGTACTCCCTGGCCAAGGTGGCCAACAGCAAGGGGGAGCTGTGGGACGCCAAGCAGTGGAACAAGTACCGCCAGGAGCTCATTTTGAACCAGATGCTCAAGGAGGGGTACATCACCCAGGAGGAGCACGATCAGGCGGTGGCCCAGGAGCTGGTCTTTGTGGGTATGGAGGCGGGCTCCAGCGGCGACTCGGAGAGCCCGGAGAACATCTACTCCTGGTACGAGGAGCAGGTCATCTCCGACGTAATCAAGGATCTGAAGGAAAAGTACGACTACTCCGACAAGGTGGCCAGCCAGATGCTGGCCAGCGGAGGCCTGCGGATCTACACCTGCATCGACCCGGAGGTCCAGAAAAAGGCGGAGGCCGTCTATGGGGACGAGGAGCTTTTGAACTATGTCTCCAAGAGCACGGGCCAGCGCCTTCAGTCGGCCATCACCATCATTGACAACGAGACCGGGGACATCGCCGCCCTGGTGGGCCGGATCGGTGAGAAGGAGATCAACCGGGGCCTGAACTTGGCTACCAACGCCAAGCGGCAGCCCGGTTCCTCCATCAAGCCCCTGTCCGCCTATGCCCCGGCCATTGAGATGGGCCTGATGAGCCCCATCACCGTCATGCCCGACTACCCCTATCAGGTGCTGGGCGGCAAGGCGTGGCCGGTGAACGTGGATGGCGTCTACCGGGGCCAGGTGACGGTGAATCAGGCAGTGGAGGACTCCTATAACACGGTGGCAGTGCGCACGGTGGCCCAGGTGACCCCGGCCAAGGCGTTTGAATTTGCCACCCAGCGCTTTCACCTGCCGCTGGAGAGCGGCCGCATGGTGAACGGCGAGGTGAAGGGGGACATCGGCATCGCCCCCCTGGCTATGGGCGGTCTGACCGATGGCGTCAGCACCCGGGACATGGCCAACGCCTTCTCCGTGTTCCCCAACGGGGGCGTCTACCGCCAGGCGCGCACCTATACCAAGGTGGAAAACAGCAAGGGAGAGGTCATCCTGGACAACACCCGGGAGGACTCGGTGGCGGTCAAGGACACCACCGCCTACTATATCAACTCCATGCTCACCAACGTGGTGACCAGCGGCGGCGGCACGGAGGCCCGGATCAGCGGCATGACCACCGCTGGTAAGACGGGTACCACGGATACCAAGGACAACCGCTGGTTCGTGGGCTATACCCCTTACTACACTGCGGCAGTCTGGGTGGGCTATGAGACGCCGGAGCGGGTCCCCGCCCCGGGCAATCCCGCGGCCCAGGTGTTCAAAAAAGTGATGACCCCCATCCATGAGGGGCTGGCGGACCGGAAGTTCCCCCAGGTCAGCGGCCTGGTCAGCGTCTCCTACTGCATGGACTGCGGCGGAGAGGCCATTGAGGCCTGTCAGTATGACGCCAGAGGGAGCTCACGCATCGCCACCGGCTATGTGTTCCCGGAGGACCGCCCCTCCTTCGTGTGCAGCTGCCACTCTTTGGAGGAGGGCTCCAACTCGATGGTGCGGGTATGCGTGGATGATCCCATCCTGGACGCCAACGGAGAGTTTACAGGCTTTTACCGGGCGGCAGGCCCCTTCTGTCCGGAGGTGAGCGTGCGTACCCTGTGCTATCTGAATCTGGACCGGGAGAGCGTGGGCGGCGCCGTAGCCAGGGACAGCAGTGCCTTCTATTCCGCCTATCTGGCGGCCGCGGGAGGGCAGAGCTGCACCGTGCACTCCAATGAGCCCAGCACGGAGGAGCCGGAGCCCGGAGCGCCGGAGGAGCCCAGCGAACCGGGTACAGACGACCCGGCGCTGCCGCCGGATCCGGAGAACTCCGGCGGAGATGGGGCGCTGATTAACCCGGATACCGGAGTGCCCTACGGCTACTGAACCTCTCGGCGGGAGGAGCGAAGGCTCCTCCCGCTGTGTTTTCCTTCACCGTGTTGTGAAAAAACGACAAATATCACCTGTGCTTTCCCAGGAAAATCTATACGTGGAATGTGTTTCGCCGTTGCATCCCTGTGAAAGATATGCTAAAATAGACCGCAGTACAAAAACAAATGGCCGCAGTGGGCGGACAAAGTGGCGCGGAATGGAGGAGGCACTATGAAACAGACGGCAGGATACTTTATTGTGGAGGCCTCTGCCATGCCGGAGATCTTCCGCAAGGTGGCGGAGGCCAAGCGCCTTCTGGAGACAGGCGAGGAGACCACGGTGAACCGGGCAGCTCAGGCTGTGGGCATCAGCCGCAGTGCCTATTACAAGTACAAGGACGCGGTGCGTCCCTTCAACGATATGCTCCATGGAAGGATCGTCACCTTTCAGACGATGCTGAAGGATGAGCCGGGGATCCTGTCCGGACTGCTCAATGTCTTTGCCGGAACGGGGGTCAACATCCTGACCATCAATCAGAACATCCCGGTCAACGGCTGCGCGGTGGTGACCATCACGGCGGAGACCTCTGCCCTCCAGCGCTCGCTGGAGGATATGCTGAACGCGGCGGCGGGCAGTCCGGGTGTGCTGAAATGCGAGATCCTGGCCGGTTAAGATGGCCGGCAGATGCAGAATGAGGTGAACGGAATGGTAAATATAGCGATTTTGGGCTTCGGGACTGTGGGTTCCGGTGTGGCTGAGGTGCTGACCAAGAACAGCGGACTGATCGATGGACGGGTGAACAACCAGGTCCGGCTGAAATACATCATGCGGGCCCGGGATATTTTTGAGGGCCCGTACAAGGATCTGTTTGTCAAGGACTTCTCTACGATCGAGCATGACCCCGAGGTGGGCATCGTGGTGGAGACCATCGGCGGTGTAGGCGCTGCCCTGGACTACACCACCCGTGCCCTGAAGGCCGGAAAGAGCGTGGTCACGGCCAACAAGGAGCTGGTAGCCACCCACGGCTATGAGCTGCTGCAGCTGGCCAAGGAGCACGGCGTCAGCTATCTGTTCGAGGCCAGCGTGGGCGGTGGAATCCCCATCCTGCGGCCCCTGAATGCCTGCCTGGCCGCCAATGAGGTGGATCAGGTCACCGGTATCCTCAACGGCACCACCAACTACATCCTCACCCGGATGATCAAGGCGGGACTCACCTTCGACCAGGCTTTGAAGGAGGCTCAGGCCAACGGCTATGCCGAGCAGGACCCCACCGCCGACGTGGACGGTCACGACGCCTGCCGCAAGACCTGCATCCTGGCCGCCCTGTCTTTTGGGCAGCACGTCTATCCCGACCAGGTTCCCACCCAGGGCATCCGGGGAGTGAGCCTGGCCGATGTGGCCTATGCTGACTCCTGCGGCTATAAGATCAAGCTGCTGGGCCGGGCCATCCGGGAGCCGGAGGGCAAGGTGTGCGCCTTTGTGGCCCCCCACCTGGTCTCTTGTGAGAACCCCCTGGCCGGTGTGGAGGATGTGTTCAACGCCATCGCGGTCACCGGAAACGCCGTGGGCGATGTGATGTTCTACGGCCGCGGCGCGGGCAAGCTGCCCACCGCCTCCGCTGTGGTGGCCGATGTGATGGATATTGCCCGGGACACCCACCGGGATCACCGGAACCAGTGGGGACCCGGAGCACCCGACCTGGTGGTGTCCTCCGACCTGCTGACCTCCCGGTGGTACGTTCGGGCGCAGATCTCCATGGACCAGGCCCGTCTGGCCTGCGGCGAGCTTCAGCCCCTGGCCCGCAGCGGCGCACCCGCCGGCGAGGCCGCCTTCCTCACCGCCCCAATGACTGAGCCCCAGCTGCGGGACCGTCTGGCCGGCGTGGAAGTGGACTCCCTGTTCCGCATCCTGTGACCCTGGCCTGTCGGTCGCAGTGTGCATAGGATGGATGGACCGGCGGGAGCCGGACCGGAAATCTGCGTCTTGATCAACCGTTGGAGGGAAACGATATATGGCACTCATTGTACAAAAATTCGGCGGCAGCTCTGTCGCCAACGCGGACCGCGTGCGCAACGTGGCCCGGATCATCACAGAGACCTATCGCAAGGGGCACAGTGTGGTGGTGGTGCTCTCCGCCCAGGGGGATACCACCGATGATCTGATCGCCAAGGCGGCGGAGATCAACCCCCATGCGTCCAAGCGGGAGATGGATATGCTGCTGGCCACGGGGGAACAGATCTCCATTTCTCTGTGCGCCATGGCCATCGAGGCCATGGGCTATCAGGTGGTCTCGCTCACCGGCTGGCAGGCCGGTGTGAACACCGACTCCGCCTATGGCGGGGCGCGCATCAAGCGCATCCAGACTGAGCGCATCCAGACCGAGCTGGATAAGCGAAAGATTGTGCTGGTGGCTGGCTTCCAGGGCATTAACAAGTATGGCGACGTGACTACCCTGGGCCGGGGCGGCTCGGACACATCCGCAGTGGCCCTGGCGGCCGCGCTCCACGCCGACCTGTGCCAGATCTACACCGATGTGGACGGCGTCTACACCGCCGACCCCCGCAGTGTGCAGGGGGCGCGGAAGCTGGAGGAGATCACCTTCGATGAGATGCTGGAGCTGGCCAGCCTGGGGGCGCAGGTCCTCCACAACCGCTCGGTGGAGATGGCGAAACGGTATAACGTGAATATGGAGGTCCTCTCCAGCTTCTCTGGAAAACCTGGTACAAAAGTCAAGGAGGTTGTCAAGACCATGGAAAAGACCCACGTTAGCGGTGTGGCAAAGGATAAGAATGTAGCCCGTCTGGCTTTGGTGGGCCTGGCGGATGAGCCGGGGATCGCCTTTAAGATCTTCTCCCTGCTGGCCAAGAAGAAGATCAATGTGGACATCATCCTTCAGTCCATCGGCCGCAACAGCAGCAAGGACATCAGCTTCACCGTGGCCCGGAGCGACGCGGAGGAGGCCAGAGCCATCCTGGAGGAGAATAGGGACTACATCGGCTTCCAGTCCATCGAGGTGAACACCCAGGTGGCCAAGGTCTCCATCGTGGGAGCCGGCATGGTGAACAACTCCGGCGTGGCCTGTAAGATGTTTGAGGCACTGTCCAGTGCCGGGATCAACATCAGCATGATCTCCACCAGCGAGATCAAGGTATCCGTCCTGGTGGACGAGCGGGACGCTGACCGGGCAGTCCAGGCCATCCATGACCGCTTCTTTTCTGAATTCGGAAACAGCTGAGTAGGCGGGGCCAACGCCGCTTTACCTGACCACAAGCCGGGAGACCACCTCCCGGCTTTTTGGCCGTTTTGCATATTTTTCGTCTCTGAACCGTGCAGGTATGGTTTTTTCCTTTTTTTGTGTTGCAAAACCTTTGGACTTCTGGTAAAATAATAAATTGACTGGATGTTCAATGCGTAGAAAGCGGCTAACCGGCTGGACCGGCCGGGAGCCGGCTCATCAAGCAAGGAGAATCAGAACACATGGATTATAACGAGAGAGAGGCGCAGCGGCGCCAGGAGGACCGCGATCTGAACCGGGCTTTGATCTGGGTTGGAGCGGCTGTTGTCCTGGAGTTCCTGCTGAGCCTTATCAATAAGTATTATATCAACTTCCGCACCACGCCGGAGTCCATCAATCTGGCGCTGGCGATCAGTGCGGCCCTCAACGGCCTGCGGTGGGTCAGCCTGGCGGCTTTGGCTGCCTGTGTGGTATGGGTGGTTCTGCGGCTGAAGCAGGGCGGCCGGGCCGGCCTTCAACTGAGCTTGGCGGCGGTCTCTGCCGCGCTGTACCTCTGTGCGCAGATTACGCTGGTGTTTCAGGAGTCCGGCATTCGGATGCTGTTTTGGCTGGTGCCCGCCTGGGCGGCGCTGGCCCTGGTGTACTATCTGTATCAGCGGGAGTTTTTCTTGTCCGCCTTGGTGAGCGGTGTGGGTGTCCTGGGCCTGTGGTTTGTCCGCCATGCCGGAGCCTCCAGCTTCTATACCATTGGTGCGGTGGCAGTCATTTTGGTGCTGGCGGTTATGATGCTCTGGCTGAAGGGCCACGGCGGACGCCTGTTCTCCGGCGAGGCCGGGCAACTGCTCCCGGAGGAGGCCGGATACCCCCTGATGCTGCTCAGCTGTGTGATCAGCCTGGCGGCCATCGCCATTGCGGCCTTTGTGGGAGGGGCGCTGTCCTATTACCTGCTGTACGCCATGGTGGCTTGGCTGTTTGCCCTGCTGGTGTACTATACCGTGAAAATGATGTAATTCAGTCCATTCGGAATGAAAAGTTAGAAATCAGGAATTGCTGTGTACTGGCGGTTCTGGATTTCCAGGAAAGAGTGCAAAAGCGGCGCGGAGTATTCCGTGCCGCTTTTTTTATGCGTGTAGGTGTTGATATGCGTTGGTTTGGCGGGGCCAAAAATGTATCCGCCCCAAGATAATTCCTGATTTCTCATTCACTGGTAGGTGTGGGTGCAGACCTCACGGATCTTGGCTTGGAGGCTCTTGAGATCCATAAAGGTATCCGGGCGGCGGCTGGGGTCCCGCAGGATAGCGGCGGGGTGGAACATGGCCATCATGGAAACGCCGGACTTTTCAAACCACAGGCCGTGTTCCCGGGTGATCTTGAAATCGGGCTTGATAAGGCGCATGGCAGCGATCCGCCCCAGACAGACAATGATCCTGGGCCGGATGAGTGCCACCTGGTTGCGGAGATAGTCAATGCAGGCGTCCTGCTCCGTGTTCAGGGGATCCCGGTTGTGGGGAGGGCGGCACTTGACGATGTTGGCGATGTACACGTTTTTCTCACGGCTCAGATCGATGAGCTCCAGCATCTCATCCAGCAGTTGGCCGCCCCGTCCCACAAAGGGCTGGCCCTGGAGGTCCTCATTTTCTCCGGGTCCCTCTCCGATGAGCATGACCTCCGCATCCCGGACGCCTACGCCGAATACCACATGGTGCCGGGCGTCCGCCAGCGCGCACCGCTGGCAGGAGAGGCATTGAGCTTCCAGTTCTGTCCAATCCAGCATAACAGGTCCCCTCGCTTTTCTCTGTACTGTGTATCCAGTCTACCACAACCGGGCCGGCGCCGCAATGGAAAAGCTATCAGTCCCATGGTGGGAATCACGAAGCACAAGATATAGTGATTGGCAGAAATACACAACACAAGAATCCTGAGGAAGAAGAGAAAAGGAGATATTCTGTTAACTGGATAGAACGTACGTTTTATATCGAAAAAGAGGCGAAACCGCGGGAATCCTGCGGTTTTTTTCTGTGCAAAATTGAAAAAAAGGGTTGCTTTTTATGTCAACAGCTTTTATACTAAAACACGAGGGTGGGGGAAAGTGGTGCTTCTCCCCATAAAAAAAGAGTGAAGTGGGGGAGAGGTGACACAGATGACCGGCACATACGAGCACAGCATCGATGCCAAAGGCCGTCTGTTCATCCCCGCCAAGCTCCGGGAGGAGTTGGGCGTCACCTTCTATCTGGCTATGGGCATTGATACCTGCCTGGCCATCTATCCCCAGAGTACCTGGGACAAATTCACAGAAAAGTTTGCCTCCCTCCCCATGACGCAGTCCAAGGTCATGCGGCCCCTGTTTGCCAATGCGGTAAAATGTGAGCTGGACAGCCAGGGACGCATTGTTATCCCCCAAAAGCTGCGCCGCTATGCGCAGTTGGAGAAGGACGCGGTGATCCTGGGGGTCAACGACCGGGCGGAGATCTGGAGCGCCCAGTTGTGGTACCAGGACGAGGAGGAAATGACGCCGGAGAAGATGGCGGCCTGTATGAGTGAGTTGGGGTTCTGAGATGAGTGAGACATTTACCCATCGTCCGGTGCTGCTGGACGAGTGTATCCAGGCCCTGGCCATCCGGCCGGAGGGCATCTATCTGGACGGAACGCTGGGCCGGGCGGGGCACAGCCGGGAGATCGCCCGGCGGCTGACCACCGGGCGGCTGATCTGTGTGGATCGGGACCAGGCGGCGCTGGACGCCGCCCAGGAGCGGCTGGCTCCGTGGATGGACCGGGTGACCCTGGTCCACAGCAATTTTGACCAGCTGAACGGGATCCTGGACGAGCTTGCTCTGGACGGCGTGGACGGGATGCTCTTTGATCTTGGGGTGTCCTCCCCGCAGCTGGACGACGGTTCCCGGGGCTTTTCCTATATGGCGGACGCTCCCCTGGATATGCGCATGGACCGTGACCAGGGCCTGAGCGCTGCCGATGTGGTGAATGGGTGGAGCCAGGAGGAACTGCGGCGCATCCTGACCCAGTACGGCGAGGAGCGCTATGCCGCATCCATTGCCGCCGCGATCGTCCGCCGCCGGGCGGACAAGCCCATTGAGACGACCTTGGAGCTGGTGGATGTTATCCGCAGCGGGATGCCCGCCAGAGCCTTGAAAGAGAAGCAGCATCCGGCCAAGCGGAGTTTTCAGGCCATCCGCATCGCCGTCAACGATGAATTGGCCAGTGTGGACCGGATGGTCCAGTCGGCCGTCCCCCGGCTGAACCGGGGCGGGCGGCTGGCGGTGATCACCTTCCATTCCCTGGAGGACCGGATCGTCAAGACCGGTCTGGCCGCGTTTTCCAGGGGCTGCACCTGTCCGCCGGATTTTCCCGTGTGTGTGTGCGGGAAGACGCCGGATGTGCGGCTTGTTTCCCGAAAACCCATCCTGCCCTCAGAGCAGGAGGTGGCGGAGAACCCCAGGGCCCGCAGTGCCAAGCTGCGGGTGGCGGAAAAGCTGAAGGACCCGGACGTCCGGTACGGAGTGCCGGGCCAGCCGTGAGAGAAGAGACAATGAGGAGAATGGAGTGAGTGGAATGGCCAGCCGCCATCGCAGCAACAGCACATCGTCCTATCGAACCTATGGAAGCGTCGCCTATGCCCCTGCGTACGACGGCAGCGCGATCCGGGCTCCCGGCCGGGAGTCCACCCTCCAGCCGAGGCCCAAGGCGCGCCCCCGCACCCGGGAGCAGGCCCTCACCCGCACCAAGGTGCAGGTGCGGGAGGCGGGGGAGGTTTCGCCCTTTGCGGTGATCGGCTTTGCCGCGGTGGGCGTCTTTGCCGCCCTGCTGATCTTCAGCTACGCCCAGTTCGTGATGGCCAACGATGCGGTGGTCACCCTTCGGAACGACCTCAAGACCCTTCAGGCGGAGAATGTCACCTTGTCCGCCCGATATGAGCAGGTCTTTGACATGGAGCGGATCCAGGCCGCCGTGGGGGACACCATGGTCCGCCCCACAGAGGAGCAGATCGTCTATTTGGACCTGTCCGAACCGGACAGCGTGGTGCTGTATGGGGAGGAGGAGACCGCCTCCGGCATACAGGGCGCGCTTCAGGGGTTCAAGAATATTGTGCATGAGCTGACTGAATATTTCCGCTGACGCGGCCATATAGTGGAGCCAGAGAAGGAGCGGGACAGAGATAAAGGGCGCGGGAAGGCGACTTCCCTGCGCCCTTCTGATGTCAGAAGAGAGATTTTTCTCCCGACAGGGAGAGAGGAGGAACCAGCGTGGGTCGTCAATGGGAAGAGAGGGAACGCCGGAACAACAGCCAGCCGGAACAGAACCGGATCTCCAAGCGGATGGTGTTCCGCCGCACCGTGATCCTGATGCTGATGTGCGGGGTGGGCTTTTTCATCCCGCTGGCGGTGCAGCTGTGGAACATCTCCATCCGGGACCACAACTTCTATCAGCAGAAGGCTGCCGAGCAGCAGCTGATGGATGTGGCGGTAGCGGCTCACCGGGGGGACATCCTGGATGCCAACGGCGAGGTGATGGCCATGTCGGCCACCGTCTACAACCTGATCCTGGCCCCGAAAGACCTGATTAACAGCGTGGATAAGGACGACTTTGAGGACGAGGATGGAAAGCTGGACCAGAGTGCTTATCAGGCGGAGATCCAGAGGAAACGGGACGAGGTGGCAGACGGCCTGTGCGCCGTCCGTCCGGACCTGGACCGGGCGGACCTGGAGCGGCGTCTGGAGAAGGAGAACTCCCAGTATGAGGTGCTGCTGACCAATGTGGAGGAGGGGGAGGCCGAGGCCATTCGGGCCTTCATCGAGGAGCACAAGACCGCCTATTACCTTTACCTCACCCCCAGCACGAAGCGGTACTACCCCTTTTCCGCCCTGGCCTCTCAGGTGCTGGGCTTTGTCAACACCGAAGGGGGCGTGTACGGCCTGGAGGCCGGCTATGAGGACGTGCTCAAGGGCATCCCCGGCCGGGTGGTCACAGGGAAAACAGCGAAAAATGTGGAGATGTACAACAGCTACTCCAACTATATCGACGCGGTCAACGGCTATGACCTGACCCTGACCCTGGACAGCACCATCCAGGCCTATGCCGAGCAGGCCATTGAGACCGGGATCCAGGCGTACGATGTGCGCAACGGCGGCTTCTGCGTGGTGATGGATCCCAAGACCGGGGCCATCCTGGCTATGGCCAGCTCCCCGGAGTTCGATCCCAACAGCTACTCCGCAGTGACAGACAGCCTGCTCCAGGGGGAGATCCAGGCGGACATCCCCGGCTTCTATGAGCAGCTCAAGGCGGAGAACGCCCAGAAGCCCGCGGAGGAGCAGCAAACCGACGCGGAGCTTCAGGAACAGGCCGCCGCCCAGGCAACGGCAAAGGCGCGGGAGACCCAGTGGCGGAACAAGGCCATCCGGGAGCCGTACGAGCCGGGCTCCACCTTCAAGGCGCTGGTGCTGGCCGCCGCCCTGGAGGAGGGCGTGGTGGATGAAAACTCCACCTTCGATTGCCCGGGCTACTATATGGTCAATGGGGTGCGGATCAACTGCTCCAAGGTTCAGGGACATGGCCATCAGACCCTGGCGGAAGCAGTACAGAACTCCTGTAACCCGGCCTTTATGATGATTGGCCAGCGTCTGGGCGCAGAGAAGTTTTACGATTACTTTGAGGCCTTCGGTATGACAGAGGTGACGGGGATCGACCTGCCTGGCGAAGAGAAAGGCCAGGACTGGGGGCGGGAATACTTCACCTCCCTGGAGGGGTACCTGTCCCTGGCCACTGCCTCCTTCGGCCAGCGCTTCACTGTGACCCCTCTGCAAATGATCACCGCCTTCTCTGCCGTCATCAACGGCGGAAACCTGTATCAGCCCTATGTGGTCCAGTCCATCACCGACGCCAGCGGCGCGGTGCTCCAGAATACGGAGCCCACCCTCACCCGGCAGGTCGTCAGCCAGGAGAGCAGCGACCGGGCCCGGGCCATTCTGGAGAGCGTGGTGTCCGAGGGCACCGGCGGGAACGCCTATCAGGCGGGCTACCGCATCGGCGGCAAGACCGGTTCCTCCGAGACCGACGAGGAGGGGCGGACCATCGTCTCCTTTATGGGCTTCGCCCCGGCGGATGACCCCCAGGTCATTGTCCTGCTGGCCTATGACAAGCCACAGGAGGCCTCCCCCGGCAGCAAATACGGCACCACCGGCGTCTACATCAGCGGCGGCAACATGGCGGCCCCCCAGGCCGGCAAGCTGATCGCCCAGATCCTGGACTACATGGGCGTGGAGAAGCAGTACAGCCAGGAGGAGTCCGCGGCGGTGAATGTGAGCACCCCCCAGGCGGTGGGGTACTCCGTGGCCGACGCGGCGGCCCGGCTGGAGAAAAAAGGGCTGACCTACCGCACGGTGGGGACGGGGGATGTGGTGACCGCCCAGGTCCCCGCCGCCGGCGCGGCAGTACCCGGCGGCTCCGCGGTGATCCTCTATCTGGGGGGCGCCCAGCCGGAGGAGACAGGGACGATGCCCAATATCGTGGGTCTGAGCTATGAGACCGCGAAAAAGCGGCTGGAGGAGGCCGGCTTCTTCATGCACGCCGTGGGGACCAGCACCTTTTACAGCAACACCTCCAAGGCGGAGAGCCAGAGCGTGGCCGCCGGAGAGCCCGCGGCCATCGGCACCGTTGTGGACGTCCAGTTTGCCACCGTCACAGAGGATGGCTACGCCGGCATCAATTAGCCGCCGGCACAGCAAAGCTTAGAGAGAATGAAACTCACCCGTGAGGGGTGATCGTGATGAAGCTGTGGGAACTTTTGCACAGCGTCCCCCTCACGGGGGAGACTCCTGAACTTGATATGGAAATAAATTCCATATCCTATGACACCCGGACGTTGGAGCCCGGGGCCCTGTTCGCGGCCCTGCCCGGGGCCCGGGACGACGGCGCCCGGTACATCCGGGAGGCCCTGGACCGGGGGGCGGCCGCCGTCCTCTGCCGGGAGCGCCCGGAGGAGGATGGGCCCTGGCTGGTGACCCCGGATCCAAGGCGGGCCCTGGCTCTTCTGTCGGCCAACTGGTTCGGCCGGCCGGCGGAGGGGCTGACCCTGGTGGGGGTGACCGGGACCAACGGCAAGACCACCACCGCCTTTCTCATCAAGGATATGCTGGAGACCGTGCTGCGGACCAGGGTGGGGCTGATCGGCACCGTCCAGAACATGGTGGGGGATGAGGTCCTCCCGGCGGGGCGCACCACCCCGGAGAGCTATGAGCTCCAGGGTCTGCTGCGCCGCATGGCGGACGGGGGCTGCACCCATGTGGTGATGGAGGTGTCCTCCCACGCCCTGGTCCAGCACCGGGTGGAGGGGCTGGAGTTCTCCGTGGGGGTGTTCACCAACCTGACCCAGGACCACCTGGACTACCACGGGAGCATGGAGGCCTACCGCCAGGCCAAGGGCCTTCTGTTCCGGCAGTGCCGGAAGGCGGTGCTGAATCTGGACGACCCGGCGGGACGGTGGTACGGGGAGCGGGTGGAGTGCCCCGCGTTCACCTACTCGGAGAACAAGGACGCGGCCTGCCTCACGGCCAAAAATATCCGGCTCTTTCCCGGCCATGTGGAATTTGAGGCGGTGAGCCGGGAGGATATTCAGCGGATCCACCTGCCTATACCCGGGGGCTTCACCATATACAACGCCCTGGCCGCCATCTCCTGCGGGCTGTGCCTGGGGCTGACGCTGGCGGACATTGCCGCCTCCCTCCGAAGCGCCAAGGGTGTGCGGGGCCGGGTGGAGGTGGTGCCGGTCCCCACTGCCTATACGGTGCTCATCGACTATGCCCACACCCCCAATGCCCTGGAAAATGTCCTGCTCACCGCCCGGGACTTCACCGCCGGCCGGCTGATCTGCCTGTTCGGCTGCGGCGGGGACCGGGACCGGACCAAGCGGCCCCTCATGGGGGGCGTGGTCCGGGAGCTGGCGGATGTGGCGGTGATCACCTCCGACAACCCCAGGACCGAGGATCCCTGGGCCATCATCCAGGATGTTCTGACCGGAATGGGCGGCCCCGGCGGGGAGGTCCATGTGGAGCCCGACCGGAGGCAGGCCATTCGCTGGGCCCTGGCCCAGGGGCGGTCCGGGGATGTGATCGTGCTGGCGGGGAAGGGGCATGAGACTGTTCAGGAGGTCCAGGGGGTGACCCTCCCTCTGGATGAGCGGGAAATCGTGGCGGAATACTTTGAAAAACGGGCGCAGTGCCGGGAAAGGGCTGGAAATTTGCCCGCCGGTGTAGTATAATATAAGCTTACCCAAGCGCGGAGGACTCTCCGCGGTACCCAAGAGAAAGAACTCCTGGAGGTTTTGACAAGATGACATACATTCTCAGCTTTATCGTGGCGTTCGGCGTCACTGCCATCGCCGGACAGATCCTGATCCCGGCGCTCCGCCGGCTGAAGGCGGGCCAGTCCATCCGGGAGGACGGCCCCACCTGGCACCTCTCCAAGCAGGGTACCCCCACCATGGGCGGTCTGATGTTCATTCTGGGCATCGGGACCGCCGTGCTCACCGCCGGGTGGGAGGACCTGCAAAACGGACTGCACAACCATCTGGTGGTGTTCCTGTTCGCCCTGGTGTTTGGGGCCATCGGCTTTGTGGATGACCTGCAAAAGCTCCGCCACCACGCCAACGAGGGGCTGACCGCCCCCCAGAAGTTCCTGCTTCAGCTGGCGGCGGCCATCGCCTTCACCGTACTGCTGCGGCGGGACGGCTACCTCACCCCCGACCTGTACATTCCCTTTCTGAACATCGAGATCGTGGGGATCCCCTGGATCGTGTATATGGTGTTCGCCGCCTTTGTCATGGTGGGCACCGTCAATGCGGTGAACCTCACCGACGGGGTGGACGGCCTGGCTACCGGCGTCACCATTCCGGTGATGCTCTTCTATGTGGCGGTGTCTGCCTGGTACGGCCGCAGCGACCTGATCACCGCCGCCGCCGCCATGGCCGGAGGGCTGTCCGCCTTCCTGATCTATAACTTCCACCCCGCCAAGGTGTTCATGGGAGACACGGGTTCCCTGTTCCTGGGCGGCGCGGTGTGCGGGATGGCCTTTGCTCTGGATCTGCCAATGGTCATCCCGGTGGTGGGCCTGATCTATGTGGTGGAGGTGCTGTCCGACATCATCCAGGTAGTCTATTTCAAAAAGACCGGCGGAAAGCGCTTTTTCCGCATGGCGCCCCTGCACCACCATTTGGAGATGGGGGGCTGGAGCGAAAACAAGCTGTTCTGTGTCTTTTCCGGCCTGACCCTGCTGCTGTGCGTACTGGCCTTCTGGGGGGTCATGTACCGGTATCCCATGTGATCTGCGGCTGCGCCGCACAGGCCGAACGGAGAGGAGGAGCCCCATGGCCCGAAAGCCAAAACGAGATCTGACTGTGGAGGAGCAGCTGGCCCGGGGGCCCCTGGACCTGCCCTTCCTGATGCTGGTGCTGCTGCTGTTGGGGATCGGGCTGATCATGATGTTCTCCGCCTCTTACGCCACCGCCTACTATACGGACGGGGACCCGCTGGTGTATATCTCCCGCCAGGCATTGTTCGGGGCGGTGGGCGTGGTGGGGATGTTCGTGGTCTCCAAGATCAACTATCAGACTTTTCGCTGGATGTCCATGCCCGCCCTGATTGGCTCTATCGTCCTTCTGGTCCTGGTGTTTACCCCATTGGGAGTGACCCACAACCAGGCCCGGCGGTGGCTGAAGCTGGGGATCGAGTTCCAGCCCTCGGAGTTTGCCAAGATTGCGGTCATCCTCTTTTTTGCCGCCCGGCTGAGCAAGCGGGACACGGAGAAGCGCAAGCGCTATAAAAACCGGACCTTTACCGGGCGGATGCTCAACCGCCTGGAGCGCGTCGGATTTCTGGAGCTGGTGCCCTATGGAGCCATTCTGCTGCTGGTGGCCGCCCTGATGCTGAAGCAGCCCCATATGTCGGGCACCATCCTGGTGCTGGCCGGGGGGGCGTCGGTGCTGTTTGCCGCCGGGATCCACTGGGGCTGGTTCGTGGCCGGGATCACCGGTGTGGGCGGCCTGTTGTGGATCGTCATCACCCTGACCCCCTATATGACCAACCGCATCAACCTGTGGCTGGACCCCTGGAGCCAGCGGCAGGGCCTGGGCTATCAGACGGTGCAGTCCCTCATTGCCATCGGCTCCGGCGGGATGCTGGGCCGGGGGCTGGGGAACAGCATCCAGAAGATGCTGTATATCCCGGAGCCGGAGAACGATTTTGTGTTCCCCATCGTGGTGGAGGAGCTGGGCTTTGTGGGCGGGCTGGTGGTGCTGGTCCTGTTTGCCCTGCTGATCCTGCGGGGGTACTGGCTGGCCCTCAACGCCCGGGATAAATTCGGGGCCCTCACCATCGTGGGGATCATCACCCTGCTGGCGGTGCAGGTGTTTTTGAACATCGGTGTGGTCACCAACCTGATCCCCAACACGGGCATTTCTCTCCCGTTCTTCAGCTACGGCGGGACCGCCCTGATGATCCAGCTGGGCGAGATGGGGATGGTGCTGAGCATCTCCCGGCAGATCCCGCCTCCCAAGCACGATTGATGGAAGAACTTGAATACAAAGAGTTGTTATCATAAAAAATACTACCTGAGGTGGTCGATTTGAATATCCTATTTACCTGCGGCGGGACCGCGGGACACGTGAATCCCGCGGTGGCGCTGGCCCGGATCTTCCAGGAGCGGGAGCCGGGCTGCCGGGTCCTCTTTGTGGGGGCTGACGGCGGCATGGAGACCCGCCTGGTGCCCAAGGAGGGCTACCCCATCGAGACGGTGCGGATTACCAACTTCCACCGCTCCCTGGCCCCGGCGGACATCGCCCACAATCTGGGCACCCTGCGGAATATGTATACATCCCAGAAGCAGGCCCGGCGGATCGTGGATGAGTTCCGCCCCGACCTGGTGGTGGGGACGGGGGGATACGCCTCTTTCCCTGTGGTGAAGGAGGCCGCCCGGCGGCATATCCCCACGGCGGTCCACGAGTCAAACGCCGTTCCCGGTCTGACCACCAAGGCCCTGTCCAAGGTGGTGGACTGCGTGATGGTGGGCTTTGAGGAGAGCCGGTCCCACTACGACCACCCGGAAAAGGTAGTAGTCACGGGCACCCCGGTGCGGGGGGACTTCTTCCGCTATACCCGGCAGGAGGCCCGGGAGAAGCTGGGCTTCACCGATGACCGGCCCCTGCTCCTGTCCTACTGGGGATCTTTGGGGGCGGAGGCCATGAACCGCCGTATGGTGGACTTCATCGCCAAGGAGTGCTACGAGGGAGCTCCCTGCCGCCACATTCACGGGGCAGGCCGGGATTTTGCCTGGATGCAGGAGGAACTGCTCCGCCGGGGGCTGAAGCTGGGGGACAACGGGGTGGAGCTCCGGGAGTATATCTATGATATGCCTCTGGTCATGGCCGCCGCCGATGTGGTGCTGTGCCGGGCGGGGGCGTCCACCATCTCTGAGCTGACCGCCATTGCCAAGCCCTCCATCCTGGTGCCCTCTCCCAACGTCACTGCCAACCACCAGGAGAAGAACGCCCGGGTGCTGGCCGACCAGGGGGCGGCGGTGCTGCTGCTGGAAAAGGACTGCCAGGGGGACGCCCTGTATGAGCAGGCGGACGGCCTGCTCCGGGACCGGCCCAGGCGGGAGGAGATGGTCCGGGCCCTGAATTCCATGGCGGTCCCGGATGCGGGGGAGAAGATCTATCAGACTCTGCGGGAGGTCATGGAAACCCGGCGGACCAAATAACGCCTGTTGGCATAGGATAGCCTGAATCCAACCAGAAAACGGAGGCTATCCCATGAGTTTTTATGAGATCTGTGGCGGGCGGCCCCTCCGGGGGGAGCTGCGGGTGCAGGGAGCCAAAAACAGCGCCCTGCCCATTTTGGCCGCTGCCCTTCTGGCCCCGGGCCAGAGCGTGATCCGCAACTGTCCCGACCTGTCCGACGTGACCGCCGCCCTGGAGATCCTGCGCCTGCTGGGGTGCAGGACCGTCCGGGAGGGGGACGCCGTTCTGATCGACGCGTCCCAGCTGACCGGCTGCGGGATCCCCGACCGGCTGATGCGGGAGATGCGCTCCTCGGTGATCTTTCTGGGGGCGCTGCTGGCCCGGCTGGGCCGGGCGGAGCTGTCCTATCCGGGAGGCTGTGAGCTGGGGCCCCGGCCCATCGATCTCCACCTGGCTGCCCTGCGGGGGCTGGGGGCGGAGATCACGGAGGAGCAGGGGCGGCTGACCTGCACCCAGGGGCAGGGGTTGGCGGGCCGGGAGCTGTGCCTGTCCATCCCCAGCGTGGGGGCCACGGAGAACGCCATGCTGGCCGCCTGCGGGGCCCGGGGGCTGACCACCATTGTGGGAGCCGCCCGGGAGCCGGAGATCGTGGATCTCCAGCGGTTCCTTAATGCTATGGGGGCCCGGGTGTCCGGTGCGGGCAGCCCGATGATTACCATTCAAGGGGGCGCGCCCCTCCACCCGGCGGAGCATACCGTGATGGGCGACCGGATCGCAGCCGCCACCTACTTATGCGCCGTGGGCGCGGCGGGCGGGGAGCTGCGTCTGACGGGGGTGGACCCGGCGGATCTGGCGGCCGTCTGCTGCTGCCTGGAGGAGGCGGGCTGCCGCCTCCACACCGACGGGGAGGGGCTGTCCATCGCCGCCTCTGGCCGGATGAGGGGCATCCGAACCGTGCGCACTGCGCCCTATCCCGGCTTTCCCACCGACGCCCAGGCCATCCTGATGGCGGCCTTGGCCGGGGGGACAGGGACCACCATGATCGTGGAGAATATGTTCGACAGCCGGTACCGCCATGTGGATGAGCTGGCCCGCATGGGGGCGGACATCCAGCTGGCAGGCCGGGTGGCCGTGGTCACCGGGAGCCGCCTCCATGGGGCGGCGGTGCGAAGCACCGACCTGCGGGGCGGGGCCGCCCTGGTGGTGGCCGCCCTGGGTGCGGAAGGGGTCAGCCGCGTAAGCGGCTTGAGCCACATCCGCCGGGGCTATCAGGGGCTGGACGACAGCCTTTCCGCCCTGGGTGCGGACATCCGGACCCAGCTGTGACCACCTATGAACACGACCCGGCAGGACCGGGGCGACAGGAGATAACGATGGCATCAGCGCGACACAACCGAAAACGAAAGCACGGCCGGCGTCGGATGGGCCTGCTGTTCAAGCTGCTGTGCGGGGCGGCCCTGGCGGCCGCCCTGACGGTGGGGGCTACGGTGTTCTTCCAGGTGGAGACCATCGCGGTGGTGGGCAGCAGCCGCTACACGCCGGAGGAGGTCATCGCAGCCTCCGGCGTGGCGGTAGGGGACAACCTGTTCCGTATGAACAAGAACCAGGTGTCTCAGCGCATCCGGCAGCAGCTGCCCTACATCGGGGACGTGACGGTGCAGCGCGGCCTGCCCAGCACCCTGACCTTCACCGTGAAGGAGTGGGCCGCCGCCGCCCAGGTGGAGGTCTATGCCGACCCGGAGCCCGCGGAGCAGGCCGGCGGGGAGGAGCCTGGGGACCAGTCTGGGGAGGACACCTCCGGCGAAACCGCGGGAGCCGCGGAGGAGCAGGGGACCGCGGCCACGGTCCCGTGGCTCATCAACGCGGCGGGCAAGCTGCTGGAGGAGGCCGGGGAGGACTCCGGCGCCATCCCGGTGACTGGGCTGACCATCCTGTCCCCCAGGGCGGGGGAGCAGATGGCGGTCCCCCAGAGCCAGCAGGAGCGGCTGGAGACGCTGAAAAAGCTCCTGTCTGCCCTGGAGCGTGCGGGGATGCTGGAGCAGGTGGGCTCCATCGATTTGACCCACAGTACCTGGATTTCCATGGTGTACCGGGAGCGGTTCGAGGCCCGGATCCCCCTGGACAAGGACCTGGACCACTCTTTGGGGGTGCTGGCCCTGGCGGTGGAGGACACCGTCCAGACCCGGGGCGAGCAGGCCGCTGGGATCATGGACCTGACCCAGGAGGAGTACGACGCCGCCTTTACCCCGGCAAGCGGTTGAAAACGGTGGAAAGTTTCCTGTTTTCCAGCATTTTCTCTTGACCAGCCTGAAAAAGAGCGATACAATAAATCAAGGTATAGCCTTGATTACGGATCCGGTCTTATCTGACGGATTTTAATTTATACTTAGGAGGAACGGCCATGGCCTTCGGAATGGATATGGGACCCGACAGTGTGGTAAACATCAAAGTGATCGGTGTGGGCGGCGGTGGAAACAACGTCGTCAACCGGATGGTGCATACGGGCACCAAGGGTGTCGATTTTATTGCGGTGAATACCGATAAGCAGGCGCTGACCATGTCGGCGGCCACCTATAAGATCCAGATCGGCGAGAAGCTGACCCAGGGGCAGGGCGCGGGCTCTGACCCGGAGGTGGGCCGCAAGTCTGCAGAGGAGAGCCGCACCCAGATCGCCAAGGCCCTGGAGGGGGCCAACATGGTGTTCATCACCGCCGGCATGGGCGGCGGCACTGGTACCGGCGCGGCCCCTATCGTGGCCGACATCGCCAAGGAGCAGGATATCCTCACCGTGGGCGTGGTCACAAAGCCCTTCCGGTTTGAGGGCAGCCGCCGCATGAAGCAGGCCGAGGGCGGGATCGCCGAGCTGCGCAACAAGGTGGACTCCCTGGTCATCATCCCCAACGAGCGGCTGAAGCTGGCCAGCGACACCAAGATCACCATGCAGAACGCCTTTGAGATCGCCGATGACGTGCTGCAGCAGGCCGTGCAGTCCATCTCTGACCTCATTAAGAACACCGGATTCATCAACCTGGACTTCGCCGACGTGTCCGCCGTGATGAAGGACGCGGGCCGGGCCCACATGGGCGTGGGCCGCGCCGCCGGCAAGGACAAGGCGGAGGCGGCCGCCAAGATGGCCATTTCCAGCCCCCTGCTGGAGACTTCCATCAACGGAGCCCGGGGCGTGCTCATCAACGTCACCGGATCCATGGATATCGGGCTGGAGGAGGTGGAGACCGCCGCCAACCTGGTGCAGGAGGCGGCCCATCCCGACGCCAATATCATCTTCGGCGCGGCCTTTGACGACAGTCTGGAGGACGAGCTGAGAGTCACTGTCATCGCCACCGGCTTTGACGAGAAGGATGAGCCTGCCGCCATGGGAGCCAAGCCCTTCTCCGCCGCCGGAGCCAAGGTGGAGGAGCAGCAGCGCGCCGCCTCCCCCGCCGCCCAGTACCAGGCCCCTGCCGCCCCGGCTCCCGAGCCGGAGAAGGCCGCCGTCAGCGACGACGACTGGGACATCCTGGAGCGCATCTTCAGCCGCAAGCGCTGAGACTGCCCCCACATCATCGATCACAGCCCCGGAGCGAAGGTTCAGCCGCGCTCCGGGGCTGTTTTCCAGCGGAGGGAGGGAATGTGGTGCTGGTCTATCTGTCCATGATCGAGGGTCCGGAGGACCGGAATAAGTTCGAGATCGTATACCAACAGTATAAAAGTTTGATGTACTACGTTGCGTATCGTATTCTGCGGGAGGAACGGGACGCGGAGGACGCGGTCCACAACGCCTTTGTGAGGATCGCGGAGCACATCGAAAAAATTTCTGAGCCGGTGTGTCCAAAAACGCGGGCCTTCGTGGTTCTAATAGTTGAGAGGACAGCCATCAATGAGTACAACCACCAGCGCCGCCGGAGGGGCCTGCCCCTGGAGGAGGAGGCGCTGGGGGCCGCTGGGGCCTGGGCCCCCGAGGGGCCGGAGGAAGGGGACGCGGTGGCCCGGGCCATCGCCGCCCTGCCCGACCGGGACCGGGAATTGATCCTGCTGAAGCACTGGCAGGGGTTTTCCGACCGGGAGATCGCCGGACTGCTGGGGATGAAGCCGGGGGCGGTGTCACGGGCCCTCCAGAGGGCCAAGGAGAAGCTGCGGGAGCGGCTGAGAGAGGAGGGAATCGAGGTATGAAGGACGCACTGGACGAGCTGCTGGACCGGTACGCCCCGGATGCGGGGGCTATGTGGCTGGCGGCAGAGACGCCGGACATCGTGCCGGAGCATCCCTTCTCCCCAAAATTCCGGCGGCGGATGGATCGGCTGATCCGGCGGCAGGGACGCTCCCCAGCCGTCACCGCCGCCCTCCGTTGTGCCCGACGGGCGGCGGCGTATGCTCTGGTCCTCCTTACCCTATCCTTCTCCTGCTTGATGACGGTGGACACCTCCTTCCGGGAGCAGGTGCTCCGGGTGGTGGTGGAGGTGCTCCAGGAGTTTACTGAGTTCCGGTATACCTCCGATCTGCCCGCAAATGGTCAGCCGGGAGAGGTGCGGTTTACCTATCTGCCGGAGGGGATGGAGGAGCAGTACAGAGAACAAGACGCGATAGAATTTTATGTGTATTATGAATCGCCGGATGGAGATTGTATGGATTTAAGCCAGATTGCAGTTTCGGATGGGACATCCGTGTCGATTGGGTTGGATACAGAAAATGCAGATGTGACCTACTTTACTGTTCGTGGCTGTGAAGCGATGAAAATTGTGAAGGGTCTGGACCACACCATACATTGGACCGAGGGAGATTCTATTTATACACTGTATGGGACTGTCCCAATGGAGGAGTTGGAGAAAGTCGCCGAGGGAATTCAGATCGTCGGATAAAGAAGCGGACCGTCCAAAGCCTTGCGCTGCAAAGCTTTGGACGGTCTTTCTATTTATGTAAAAAATTTTCTGAAAAATTTTGAAATTTTATGTCCAAAATCAGGCTTCTCATTTGTTATAGATAGTAGAAACAAAGAAAGGATGTGGTCCCCATGTTTTACAAAAAAACAGCGATTCCGGTCCTATGTCTCTCTCTATGCCTATGTGGAGGAATAGTTCCTAAAGCCGCCGCGTTAGAGGTGGTAGAACCAGTTAGGCAAGGAGAAATCACCCCCTATGCAACATATATCCGAAGTAAGACCTGTGTGCTCAGTATTTCGGCTGGGACTGCAACAGTGCAGGCAAGTGTCGGCAGACAGAGTGGAGTAACAGACCATTGTAAAGTTGTGGCCTATCTCCAGGAAAAATCTGGTAGTACCTGGAAAACTGTTTCAACCTGGACGGACGAATCAGACGGACTTCGGGCATCGGTGTCGAAGAGCAAGTCAGTAACTGCTGGCAAGACCTATCGTGCCAAGGCGGTGGTGACCGCTTGGTCCGGGAGCGATTCGGAGAGCGCAACGATCTATTCCTCGGAAGAAACAGCGTAAGACCATGTAAAAAGTACCAAAACGCGAAAAAAGTTCTGGAAACATCTTGAAATTTAAGAAAGGTGAGTGCTAGACTATGAAAAAGAAGCTGATGTCTCTTCTGATGGCGATGGTACTGATCCTTGGCGTGGCGTCTCCTAGCTTTGCGGCCGGTATGCCGGGCGGCGAGGAGGTCGAGCCTTTTAACAACCGTTACTACTATGTTACAGAATATTCTTCTCCGGACTATGAAGTTTCATCGACAAAAGAATATACGGTAGAAGATTATGAATTGGCATTGGCTCAGGAAGCATTACAAGGGGTTATTGTAGAAGGATTGGCTGTACTCTTTCCAGGAGCAGCTGATGATGTTGTAATAGCTACGCAAACACTTAAAGTAATAGGGAAACTAAAAGAACTACACGCTCTGGTTGGGGCTACTATGGACAAAGATGATAAATTCTTTACTGTTACTACATATCATCGATATAAATACAAATATAGAGTTGATCGTTTAGACGAATCTAATCGTCACCTTGAGAGTACGACCATATATATTAAAATGGTAACTGCGTACGCTAATGGTGAAAAGGATGAGGTTACTCGTTCATTTCCAATGAAATAGTTGATTGGTTGTTGAAGTGATGCAATAAGGCTGGATTAACAATGAAAAGGTTTATTATTAAAATTATGGAATTCCTAACATTGTTCTACGCAGTTATGTTAGTAGGAACTATTATTGTAGATCAGTTGGCTGTTCCGTATTTTATACCAGTGAAAAAATACATATTTAGGGGATTAGTAATTATTGCATTCGTTCTGGTTTTCATCGAGATGGTAATTGATTTTAAGTTTAAAAGTGAATTGGATACTCAAGTATGCCGACACATTCGGATACTGGGAAGTATTGACTCGATCCTTTTGCTGTCTCAAGTGTTTTACAGTATTTACCTAGTATGATGTGGTAGGAATGAAAAAGCAGAACCCTTACAGGAATAGACCGGAAGAGAGAAAACCATAATGGCGCAAAAGTGTGGAATTGTGAGGTGAACAGGACGATGTCTATGCGGACAAGAAAGCTTTTGGAGGTACTGGCGTTTTTGGTGACGCTTGGCGCGGCCTATGCGCTGTGGTTCGTGCCCATGAACATCGTGCAGGAGCTGCTGACGCTGGCGGTGGGGCTTGGCGTTCAGTGTGGGACGTCTGTGGGCGGCGAGGAGGCCAGAAGGATCTTTGCAAAGCGGTTCCGCCGCATGGAATGGATCCTGTTCCTGGTGATCGCGATAGGGGGAAACTGGCTGATCCAATTTGCCCTGCCGGAAAATGCGCGGTGGATCATGGTGAACGGAGCGTTTCCCGCCTATCTGGCGGCCTGTATGCTGATCCGGTCGGCGTGCTATCTGGTCTGTCGGTTCGCCCCGGGGCGGTTCCGCCTGCCGCCGGAGCAGACTTCCGAGGCGGAGGAATAAAAGCGGGACGGCTGCACAAGAGAGGAGACAGCGGACATGAAACCATTTCGCCGGCGGGATGCGGTCCTGGGGTTCCTTGCGGTTTTCCCGCTCCCACTTTGGGAAAATCACTTGATAGACAGGGCCTTGTGTGGGGGGCTGGGGTATCTGAACTACAACAAAAGTCCGCTTTTGTTCGTGAATGTGACCATCCTGACGCTCCTGCTGGCGGTCAGCGGTTGGTTTGAAAAGCGGACCTTCACCAGCGGGGTGTGGTGGTTCAAGAAGGACGAAAATACCCAGCTCCTCCCAGGCGGCCGGCGGGCCTATCTCTGGAGCAGTGCGCTCAGCGTGGCGGTCAGCCTGCTGGCCATGGGGATGTGCTTCTGGGTCGGCCAGCGGTGGGCGGTAGCGCTTCCGCTGGTCAACGGGGCCGCGCTGTGGCTGGGATTTCGGATGCTGTTTTCCGGCCATGGGGCATAAGGAGGGAAAATTGTGAGGCCAAAGGTTGAGCGGCTCTTGTTCGGGCTGTCCTCGCTGGCTCTTTCATGCGGCGCTACCGTGGTTTTAATGCTCTTCCGCCTCCCGACCTACATGGAACTGTTTCTGGTGTTCGTTCCCATGGTGTATGTTGAAGGCCAGGAGGATCAGCTGTCTGTGCTCCGCAGGTGCAGATGGTACTGGTGGGGCGGGATCCTGCTATATGCCGCGTCCATCTTCCTGGTAGAGAACTTTTGGGATCCCTCCCTGTTCCCGCCGTTTACCGTCTATTTGTCGCTGCTGAATGTGATGGACTCGGTGATCTTCCTGGCGTATCTGTTCAGAGCGGCGTCTGAAATACAGGCCGGAGAGACACCCGCAGGAGTGGAGACGGCGGATGGAACGCCATTTCGCCGGCGGGATGCTGTCCTGGGCGTGACCGCCGTTTCTGTGCTCCCTTTTTTGGAAAACGCAGTCATAGACTGGGCTCTGCACCAGGGGATGGAGTATCTGGAGTATGGTCACAGGCCGTTATGGGTGTTCTTCTGTGATATGGTGGCGGTGGCCTGGATAGCGGTCAGCTATTGGTTTGAAAAGCGGACCTTCACCAGCGGGGTGTGGTGGTTCAAGAAGGACGAAAATACCCAGCTCCTCCCAGGCGGCCGGCGGGCCTATCTCTGGAGTAGTGCGCTCAGCGTGGCGGTCAGCCTGCTGGCTATGGGGCTGTGCCTCTGGGTCGGCCAGCGGTGGGCGGCGGCGCTTCCGCTGGTCAACGGGGCTGCGCTGTGGCTGGGATTTCGGATGCTGTTTTTCGGCAGAGAAGAATGAATGAGGGCGGCCCCGGCGGGCCGCCCTGTTTTGCTGTGTCCTGCCTGAGACGCCGTAGGGGCGCACAGTGTGCGCCCGTTGTCCGATTTTGCTGTATTTTGCCTGAGATGTCGTAGGGGCGGGTCTCTGACCCGCCCGCCTGTTTTTCGGGAGGCTCTCGTTCCAAGCTGAGGGTTTCGCCCTGCGGGGCGAGTTCCTTTGCCCGCGGCGGCAAAGGAACCAAAACGCCGCCGGGGGAGGGCTCCGATGGACGTATCCGTCCATAGTAGCGCCTCCCCCGGACCCCCGGAATTTACGGGGGCCCAATTCTGGGAGCTTGTCGGTCACTGTCAGGCGCGGGAGGGATCACGACTGACCCCGCATCTGCGCCGCTGCCGCTGTCAGTTCAAATTCAGGATCGCACACCGCGCTGGACCGGACGGGCGCGCCTGATGGCTCAGGACCCAATTTCTGCGGGGGAGAACCGGCGGGCGGCTGAAGCCGCCCCTGCGGGGCAATTTCGGTCATGGGTGATGCGATGACCGCCGTAGCCATGAAACCGCGCCTGTCCATCCAGGATCAAACGGAGCTGTTAAAAACGCCGTAGGGGCGGGACATTGGCCCGCCCATTTTCTGTTTTCGGAGCAATTCCGATCGACGCACCCCCGACTCGCACCCTCTGCCACGGCTGGTCGGAACCAGGCGCGGAGGTGAAACCGTACCAACCGAAATTTTGCACCGCACCAGGGCCCAGTGGCCCGGAAGGAATGAAGTCCGGAACCGTATTTTGCGCGCTGGAACTTTTGCGGAAGGGTGTAGGGGTATCTCCCGTAAATGGGGGTCCGGGGGAGGAGCGACTATGGGCGGGGACGCCCATCGGAGCCCGCCTCCGGCGGCGGTTTGCCTCCTTTGCCGACGCGGCAAAGGAGGTCGCCCCGCAGGGCGAAACCTGTGAGGCGTGGCGCGCCGAGTCGTCGCGCCCTACAAGCGTCATGGTCCGCGAAGGGCGGGCGGGTCAGGAGACCCGCCCCTACGGGGTTTCAGGCGGATCACAGCAAGACAGGGGGATGGGCAGAAACGCCCCTGCGGGGCGAAACCCCCAACAGGAGCAAGAAACCGGCCGCCCGCGGGCGGCCGGTTTTTGACCGAAGAGACAGAAATCAGAGGAGCATGACTCCAGCGGCGTCGCAGGCGGTGAGGGAGCTGTCGTCCCAGAGGGACACCTGCACCTCTCCGATGTGGGACTTGCCCAGCAGCAGCATGGAGACCCGGGACTGGCCGATGCCGCCGCCCATGGTCAGGGGCAGCTGGCCCTCCAGGAGCATCTTATGGAAGGGGAGCTCCCGGCGGTCGTCGCAGCCGGCCAGGGTGAGCTGGCGGTCCAGGGACTCGGGGCTGACGCGGATCCCCATGGAGGAGAGCTCCACCGCGTGGCCGTTGATGCTGTCCCAGCAGAGCAGGTCGCCGTTGAGGTTCCAGTCGTCATAGTCGGGGGCGCGGCCGTCGTGGGGCTTGCCGGAGCGCAGCTTGCCGCCGATGCCGATGAGGAAGGAGACGGGATGCTCCCGGACAAAGGCGTTCTCCCGCTCCTTGGCGGTGAAGTCGGGGTACAGGTCCTCCAGCTCCTGAGAGGTGACGAAGGTCACCTCACCGGGCAGCTCCGGCAGGACGGACAGCTGGGGGAACACAGAGCGCAGGAAGGCTTGGGTGTCCCGCAGCGCGCCCACAATGGCCCGGACGGTGTTCTTCAGATAGTCCAGATTGCGGTCCTCGGCGGTGATGATCTTCTCCCAGTCCCACTGGTCCACATAGGCGGAGTGGAGGTTGTCCAGATCCTCGTCCCGGCGGATGGCATTCATGTCGGTGTACAGGCCCTCGCCGGGGTGGAACTGATAGCGCTTCAGAGCCAGACGCTTCCACTTGGCCAGAGAGTGGACCACCACGGCGGTGTCGGACACGCCGCGGATGTCAAAGGCGACGGGGCGCTCCACGCCGTTCAGATCGTCGTTCAGGCCGGAAGACTTAGCTACGAACAGAGGGGCGGAGACCCGGTGGAGGCGGAGGGCGCCGCTGAGGCGGTCCTCAAACAGGCGGTGGAGCAGGCCGATGGCCTTTTGTGTTTCATAAATATTGAGCAGAGGGGTGTACCCCTGAGGGATACGGGAACGGTCCATAACAGAACACTCCTTTGTTGTAGGTTCGGATCATCCGGATGGATGCCCCATATTATAGTGCAGAAATGCAAAAATTGCAATCACAGAGGTTGGCATACTGAAAATTTCGGAAGAAGCCATGAACAGACGGGGAAATTCCCGTGAATTCTTGCGGATCGGTTCGCTGTGTGCTGGGCTCTCTCTGCCGTGGGACCGGCATGGCGCAGAGCAGGAGCGGCTGGAGAAGCGCTTTGACCAGGCTGTCTTTGGATATGTCCCTCGTCTTCGGAGGGAGACACGATATAAAATTGGCATAAAATTGAACGGCACACCCTTGCCAAGTCGGGACAAGTCTTTTATAATAGACTATCATTTTGCAGACTGGAGAAAAAACCTATGAAATTCATATCTTGGAATGTGAATGGCCTGCGGGCCTGCTTGAAAAAGGGGTTTTTGGAGTTCTATCAGCGGGAACGCCCCGATTTCTGTTGTCTCCAGGAGACCAAAATGGAGCAGGGACAGGCGGATGTGGAGCTGGGCGAGGGGATCCTGGAGTACTGGAACTCCGCAGAGAAGAAGGGGTACTCCGGCACTGCGGTGTTCACCCCCCATACTCCCATCGCCGCAGCCTATGGTATGGATCTGGACAAGCACGACCACGAGGGGCGGCTTATTACCCTGGAGTACGAGTCCTTTTACCTGGTCTGCTGCTATACCCCCAATTCTCAGGACGGGCTGAAGCGGCTGGACTACCGCATGGAGTGGGAGGACGACCTACGGGAGTACCTCATGTCCCTGGACCGGAGCAAGCCGGTGATCTACTGCGGCGATCTGAATGTGGCCCACCAGGAGATCGACCTGAAAAATCCCAAGACCAACCGGAACAACGCCGGCTTCAGCGACCAGGAGCGGGAAAAAATGACCGCGCTGCTGTCCTCCGGCTTCACAGATTCCTTCCGCCACCTCTACCCGGACGCCACGGGAGTCTACTCCTGGTGGTCCTACCGTTTCAACGCACGGAAGAACAACGCAGGGTGGCGCATCGACTACTTCATCGTCTCCGACCGCCTGCGGGACAAGATCCGGCGGGCGGAGATCCTGACGGATGTGGAGGGCAGCGACCATTGTCCCGTTCTGCTGGAAGTGGACATCTGAAGACGCTGGCGATCTGTGTGCGCCCGGCGGCCACAGCTACACTGACCGCAGCATTATGGACAGCGGGATCGGGATGGAGCAGAAAGAGTAATCAGGCCGGCTGATGAGGGCCGGACATCCAGAGAGGAGAGAGAGAAATGCCGGAGTTTGATCCCAGAAGCTATGCCTATCCCTCCCGGCGGAATGTGGTGTACGCGCGAAAGGCCATGGCCTGCACCTCCATTCCCCAGGGGGCCCAGATCGGGCTGGATGTGATGAAGGCCGGGGGAAACGCGGTGGATGCGGCGGTGGCCATGGCGGCGGCCATGCCCCTGTTGGAGCCCACCAGCAACGGCCTGGGCTCTGACTGCTTCGCCCTGGTGTGGGTGGAGGCGGAGAAGAAGCTCTACGGCCTGAACGCCAGCGGCGTGGCCCCAGCGGCCCTGTCCGCCGCCCTGGTGCGGGAGCTGGGGCATCAGACGATGCCACAGGCCGGTTGGATACCCACCATGGTGCCCGGCGCTCCGGCGGGGTGGGCGGAGCTGAACCGGCGCTTCGGGACAAAGCCCCTGCCCCAGCTGTTTGCCCCGGCCATCTCGGCCGCCCGGGAGGGCGTTCCCGTCCAGGTGAACCTGGAGCCCATGTGGGAGGAGGACGCCCGGCGGATCGCCGCCGCCATGGAGCGGGACCCCTCCCCCCACGCCTACTGGTGGGAGCGGTTTATGAAGCCGGACGGCACGCCCTACCGGGCGGGGGACGTCTTTCGCTGGGAGGAGTACGCTCAGACCCTGGAGGAGCTGGCGGCCACCGGCTGCGAGAGTTATTACCGCGGTCCTCTGATGGAGCAGATCGTGGCCTTCAGCCGGGCCACCGGCGGCTACTTCTGTGAGGATGACTTCCGGAACTACAAGCCGGAGTGGGTGGAGCCCATCTCCACGGACTACAAGGGGTACACCGTCTGCGAGATCCCCCCCAACGGCCACGGGATCACGGTGCTCATGGCCCTGAACCTGCTGAAGGGGTTAAAACTGTCCGATCAGAAGGACTGTGCCGACACCTATCACAAGATTCTGGAGTCCATCAAGCTGGCCTTTGCGGACACCAGGACCTATGTGGCGGATCCCCGGTACATGAGAACACGGGTGGAGGATCTGCTGTCGGAGGAGTACGCCGCCCGGCGCAGGGCGCTGATCTCAGAACAGGCGCTGACACCCGAGGCAGGGGACCCCTCCTGCGGCGGCACCATCTATCTGTGTACCGCCGACCCCCAGGGGAACATGGTGTCCTTCATCCAGAGCAACTACACCACCTTCGGCGCGGGGGTGGCCATCCCCGGGACTGGGATCTCCCTCCAGAACCGGGGAGCCAACTTCTCACTGGACGAGGGGAGTGATAACTGCCTGGCCGGAGGGAAGCGGTCCTACCACACCATCATCCCCGGGTTCCTGATGCGGGACGGGGAGGCGGTGGGCCCCTTCGGCGTGATGGGGGCCTTTATGCAGCCCCAGGGCCATGTCCTGGTGGTGGTGAACACGGTGGACTACCACATGAATCCCCAGGAGGCCCTGGACGCGCCCCGGATCCAGTGGACCGGAGGAAAGCACATCCAGCTGGAGCGGGAGGTCCCCGCCCACATCGCCCAGGATCTGGCCCGCCGGGGCCATGAGGTGGAGATCGTCAACTCCAACCTGCACATGGGCCGGGGGCAGATCATTTGGAAAACAGAGAACGGCCTGTACATCGGGGGCACAGAGCCCCGTTGTGATGGAACGGTAGCGGCCTGGTGAGGACGCCACCCGCCTGAGGCCGGAGACGCCTCGTTCCCTCATTGATCCCAGTGTGTCCGCTGGGGCGCTTTCCCACAGGGGGAGGGCTTTGTATCACGAAATGATCCCAGAAAGAAGGTATATTCCATGAAAATCGCAGAACTGTTTGGAAAGGGCAAAACCGTTTTTTCCTGTGAGGTATTTCCTCCCAAGAAAACCAGCCCGGTGGACAGCATTTATAAGACGCTGGACGGCCTGAAGGATATCCGGCCCGACTTCATCAGCGTCACCTACGGCGCGGGAGGGTCCAGCGCGGTGAACCAGTCCACCCAGGAGATCGCCTCCATCATCCAGAACCAGTACCACATCACCGCCATGGCACACCTGACGTGTGTGGCCTGTACCCGGGGGGAGGCCGCCGAGCTGCTGGCCGGCCTGAAGCGGAACGGGGTGGAGAACGTGCTGGCCCTGCGGGGCGACCGGAATCCCGATTTCCCGCCCAAGACGGACTTCCTCCATGCCGACGAGCTGGTTTCCTTCATCCACCGCCGGGGGGACTTCGGCGTGTCCGGGGCCTGCTATCCCGAGGGACACCCCGAGAGCCCGGACATGATCCACGACATCCGCTATCTCAAGCAGAAGGTGGACGCTGGGGCCCAGCATCTGGTGAGCCAGCTGTTTTTTGACAATGACGATTTCTACCGCTTTGTGGAGCGGTGCCGCATCGCCGGCATCAACGTGCCCATCGAGGCGGGCATCATGCCAGTGCTGAACAAGGGCTCCATCGAGCGGATGGTGTCCATGTGCGGCGCTTCCATGCCACGGAAGCTGACCCGCATCCTGGCCCGATATGGCGACCACCCCCAGGCCATGCGGGAGGCGGGGATGGCCTATGCCATCGACCAGATCGCCGACCTGATCGCCTCTGGAGTGGATGGGGTCCACCTGTATACCATGAACAACCCCGCCGTGGCCCGGCAGATCAGCGACAGCGTCGCTTCCATCCGGACCGTCTGAGCCTGGCCGCCCTGCCGGGCCATGAAGCCTTGAACGCAGGAAAGGTGTGTTGCCCTTGCCCATTTCTTTGACCGACCTCCAGATCGATGAGGTCCTCCGCTATATGGGGACGCCCCCCGACCGGGCGGAGCCCGCCATACGAAAGCTGGCGGAGGGGTGCGCCCGGGAGCTGCTGGGCGTGGTCCGCCCCCGGTGGGCGGCGCGGACCTTTGAGCTGACGCCGGAGGAGGGGGGCGTGCGTCTGTCCTCCGGCCTGCTGCTGCCAGGGGAGGATCTGAAGCGCCATTTGGCGGGGTGCCGCCGGGCGGTACTGTTCTGCGCCACCCTGTCCGCCCAGGCGGACGCCCTCATCCGGCGGGCGGAGAGCGGGGATATGCTCCGGGCCCTGGCTCTGGACAGCTGCGCCACCGCCGCGGTGGAGCAGCTGTGCGATCAGATCGAGCTGGAGCTCCAGAGGCAGTTTCCCGGCTGCTTTTTCCCATTCCGGTACAGCCCGGGGTACGGGGATCTGCCTCTCACCCTTCAGAGCAGCCTGCTGGCCCTGCTGGACGCCCCGCGGCAGGTGGGACTGTGTGCCAGCGCCAGCCATATCCTCACCCCGCGCAAGTCGGTGACCGCCATTCTGGGGGTGGCCGACCATCCCATTCAAGCCTCTGTACGCAGCTGTCTGGGCTGTCCCGCACACGACGGCTGCCAATATCGAAAGTCAGGTGGACACTGTGGAATTTCTTGAACTGTTAAAGACCGGCCGACCCGTCCTGCTGGACGGCGGCATGGGCACCATGCTCCAGGCCAGGGGCCTGCCCGTTGGGGCGGCGCCGGAGACGGCCGCCCTGGAGCACCCGGAGTGGCTGCGGGAGATCCACAGCGCCTATCTGGATGCCGGATCCCAGATCGTGTATGCCAATACCTTCGGAGCCAACCGGGAGAAGCTGGCCCACTGCGGACGGACGGTGGCGGAGGTGGTCCCCGCCGCCGTCTCTGTGGCCCGGGAGGCGGCCCGGGGCCGGGGGCTGGTGGCCCTGGACGTGGGCCCCATCGGCCAGCTGCTGGAGCCCACCGGCACCCTGGAGTTTGAACAGGCGGTGGACATCTTTGCCGAGGTGGTGGAGGCCGGCGCGGCGGCAGGGGCGGACCTGATCGCCATTGAGACCATGACCGACCTCCAGGAGGCCCGGGCCGCCCTGCTGGCGGCCAGAGAGCACTCCAGCCTGCCGGTGCTGGTGACCATGACCTATGAGGCCACGGGGCGCACCTTCCTGGGCTGCTCCCCCGCCTGCGCCGCCCTGACCCTGGAGGGGCTGGGGGCGGACGCCATCGGAGTGAACTGCTCCCTGGGCCCCCGGGAGATGCCCCCGCTGGTGGAGGAACTGCTGAGGTGGACCACTCTGCCCATCGTCCTGAAACCCAATGCCGGACTGCCTCACCCGGACGGCTCCGGCTATGACATCTCTCCGGAGGAGTTTGCCCACAGCCTGGCCGCCCTGGCAGACTTGGGGGTACAGGTGTTCGGCGGCTGCTGCGGCACCACACCGGAGTATATCGCCCTGCTGCGGCGGGAGTTGGAGGGCCGGACGGTGCGCCGGGTCACAAGGACCGTCCCCGCCGCCGTGTGCAGCGGCACTCAGGCAGTGCCCATCGACCGGGTGCGGGTCATCGGCGAGCGGATCAATCCCACAGGCAAGAAACTGATGAAGGAGGCCCTGCGCCGGGGGGATGTGGACTATATGCTCAACCAGGCTCTGGCCCAGACGGAGGCCGGGGCGGACATCCTGGATGTGAACGTGGGTCTGCCGGAGATCGACGAGGCAGACATGATGGTCCGCACGGTGAAGGCGCTCCAGGGAGTGACCGACGCCCCCCTCCAGCTGGATTCCACCGACCCGAAGGTGCTGGAGCGGGCCCTGCGGGTCTACTGCGGCAAGGCCATCGTCAACTCGGTCAACGGGGAGGCGGAGAGCCTGTCCGCCATCCTGCCCCTGGTGAAAAAGTACGGCGCGGCGGTGGTGGGCCTGACCCTGGACCAGGGCGGCATCCCCAAGAGCGCGGAGGCCCGGATGGAGGTCGCCCGCCGCATCCTGGAGCGGGCGCTGGCCCTGGGCATCCGCCGGGAGGATGTGTACATCGACTGCCTGACCCTCACCGTCTCTGCTGAGCAGGAGGGGGCGGCCCAGACCCTGACCGCCCTGCGCCGGGTGAAGGAGGAACTGGGGCTGAAGACCGTGCTGGGGGTGTCCAACATCTCCTTCGGCCTGCCCGCCCGGCCCCTGGTGAACCAGAATTTCCTCACCATGGCTATGGCGGCGGGGCTGGACCTGCCCATACTCAACCCCAATGTGGACACCATGATGGCTGCGGTGCGGTGCTATCACCTGCTGACCAATGTGGACCGGGACGCCCGGGAGTTTATCGCCGCCTATGGAAACGCTGCCGTGAGCACCTCCATCTCCGGCGGGGGGGCCGCTCCGGCGGCCTCGGCCTCCGGCGGGGGGCGGGGCCTGGCTGAGGTGGTGGAGGCCGGACTGAAGGGAGAGGCCGCCGCCGCTGCCCGGGCTCTGCTGGAGACCCGGGAGCCCATGGACGTGGTGGATCACGTTCTGATCCCCGCCCTGGACAAGGTGGGGGCCGACTTTGAGCAGAACCGGGTCTTTCTGCCCCAGCTGATCCAGTCGGCGGGGGCCGCCCAGGCCGCCTTCGAGGTCATCCGGGAGAGCCTGGCCCAGCGGAACGGGGGCTCGGTCAGCCGGGGGACGGTGGTGCTTGCCACTGTCAAAGGGGACATCCACGACATCGGCAAGAACATCGTCAAGGTCCTGCTGGAGAACTACGGCTACACTGTGGTGGACCTGGGGAAGGATGTGGACCCCTCCGCCGTGGTTGAGGCCGTCCGGAGGTACGGCGCGCCCCTGGTGGGCCTGTCCGCCCTGATGACCACCACGCTGAAAAGTATGGCGGAGACCATCTCCATGCTCCACGACGCGGGCCTGACCTGCCAGATCATGGTGGGGGGCGCGGTGCTCACCCCGGACTACGCCCGGCAGATCCAGGCGGACTTCTATGCCCGGGACGCCAAGGAGAGCGTGGACATCGCCAAACGGGTCATTGGATAAAGAAACGCCTGTGGGCTGCCGGAATTCCGGCGGTCCACAGGCTTTTTTCACGGTTCAGGAGGCGGTGAGCAGGGGCTGCAGCTGCCGCCCCTCCAGGGCGGCCTGGGCGGCATCGGCCACCTGGGAGAAGTCGGACACCAGGGAGGTGGGCTTCCTCTCCGGGTCGTCCTGGCCGAAGGGGACGAAATAGATGTACCTGCGGTTGAGCAGGGCGCCCAGGCTGGGGGCGGAGCCGGCCAGCCCGTCGTTGGTGGAGGGGGCGAGGAGGATGGGGCGGCCGTTGCGCAGATGGGCCTTGGCCGCCATGGTGACGCTGGTGTCGGTGACGCCGGCGGCCAGCTTACCCAGGGTATTGCCCGTACAGGGGGCGATGATCAGCAGGTCCAGCAGCTTCTGGGGCCCGATGGGCTCCGCTCCGGCGATGGTGGAGATGACCCGGTGGTCACAGATACGGGCCATCTCCCGCATCAGTTCATGGGCGCAGCCGAAGCGGGTGTCGGTGGCGGCGGTGCACTCCGAGACGATGGGGATCACCCGGGCGAAGCGGGCCTTCACCTGCTCCAGCGCCTCCATGGCCCGGGCGTGGGTGCAGAAGGAGCCGCAGACCGCAAATCCAATGGTCTTATTTTCCAAGAAAAACCTTCCTTTCCGCGTTATGCTCCCAGCTCGTGGAGCATATGGTAGATGGTGTTTTTGATGGCGGACCCGGCGGTGACGGGGGCCACCTTTCCCGGCAGGGAGAGGGCCCAGATCACGGTGCGGCCCAGCCGTCCGGCGGCCTCCAGGTCCACGCCCCCGGGCTTGCTGGCCAGATCCAGCACCAGGCAGTCCGGCTTCAGGTCGGCCAGCTCCGCCTCACCCAAAACCAGGGCGGGGACGGTGTTGACCACCAGGTCATAGCCGCACAGCCAGCCGGCCAGCTGGCCGGTCTGCTCCGCCCCGTAGCCGCTGGCCTGGGCCCAGGCCAGGGACTCGTAGCGCCGGGCGGCCACGGTGACCTTAGCACCCAGGGCGGCCAGCCGCTGGGCCAGGGCCCGGCCCACCCGGCCGAAGCCCACCACAAGCACCCGCGCACCGTGGATAGTGATGGGGAGCTGCTCCATGGCGATCTGGACCGCCCCCTCGGCGGTGGGCACCGCGTTGGCCACTGCCAGCTCCTCCCGGGCGAAGTAGTCCCGAATGGTGAGCCCCCGCTCGGCGGCCAAGGCGGCGGTGACCGGGTCCACCCGGCCGCCGCAGAGCATCTGCCCCGGGGATAGAGGGGCGAGCACCTCGGTAATCGGAGGAGAGAGGCGGGAGAGAGGGGCATTCAGAAGTCCCCCGCCCGATGAAACAGGGAGGGGGAGGACCACGCAGTCCGCCTGCTCCACCCCGGAAAGGCCGGGTTCCGCTGTGAGTCCGGGAGCGGGGACGACCCCATCCTCCAGAGCGTAGGTGTGGACCCGGTGGCCATCCTCCGCCAGAAGCTGGGCCAGCTTGCCCTGGCGCATATCGCCTCCCAGGACCCAGAAATTCAGTTCGTGCCGCATGGCAGGACCTCCTTTATCCTCAATGCTGCACCAGCCTATGCCAGGCAGGCGGTGGAGGTGAATGGGCGACTGCGGAAAAGAAAACATACTTGACAGAGAAAATGAAAAAGAATATAATGATTTTGCACAATGACGACGAGAATAACCATGAGAAAAGCGTCATTTTTACCGGTTGGCGAGGCGTGCCGACCTGAGCGCTGGCATGGCTCCTTCTGCTGGCGAAAACAACAAAAGGAGGTCCTGAGATGAAACAGCAATTCCGCAAGATCCTGTCTCTGACCACAGCGGCAGCCCTGACCCTTGGAATGGTGGTCACTGTCCACGCCGCGGACAGCGGTATGACCCGCGGTGAGATGGCGAAGCTCCTGGTGGAGGGGGCCGGGCTGTCCGGTCAGGCGGCCGAGTATGCCGCCAAGACCAGTGCCTTCCGGGACGTTGCCGAGGGCAGCGCCTATGAGGGCTACATCAATCTCGCTTATGCAAAGGGCCTGATGAGCGGCACCGGCGGCGGCGCCTTCCGTCCCGACGCCAAGACCACACAGCTGGAGGCGGCGGCGGCTGTCATGCAGTATGCCGGCGTGCCCGATGAGATGCTAAAGTCCTGGCCCGCCGACTATGAGGACACGGCGGTCCGCGTGGGCCTGACCGCGGGCCTCACCTATGATGGGGCGGCTGGCGTGACCCAGGCCCAGTTCCAGACCGTGCTGAAGAACGGCGCTGCCCTCATTGGCAAGCCCTATATCGGCATCAGCTGGAAGAGCAATACACAGAACTATGACTCCTTTAAGACGGTCATCCGCGCCGCCGGCGGCAACCCGGTGGAGCTGGACCGGGTGACCAGCACCGCGGTCGCCTATGACAAGGACGGCAAGATCCTGGACTCCTATCTGGAGGAGAGCGGGATGCTCAAGCAGGAGTATGCCGACCAGATCAAGGCCAAGAACCTGGCCAACAGCAACGTGGGCGAGGCCATGGCCGGCATCGACGGCGTGTTCTTCACCGGCGGCGAGGACGTGAGCCCCACGCTCTTCAAGGTGCCTCAGAAGGAGGCCAACATGGGCGAGGAGATCAACGCCACCCGGGACATCTCCGACTATACGCTGATGGCCTACTGCCTGAGCAAGGACGTGCCCACCCTGGGCGCCTGCCGCGGGATGCAGGTGATGAGCATCGTCTCCGGCACCGGCTTCATTCAGGACATCCCTGCCTATTACCAGGCCAAGGGCAAGACCTATGATGACAGCCACCGGATGCCCGCGGACGCCCCCGACCGGGACTATGCCCGCCATGTGGTGGGCATCATCGAGACTGACTCCTGGATGTATGACATCGTGGGTGCGGACAAGCTGGAGAACGTCTCCTCCTGGCACCACCAGGCGGTGACCGACGTGACCTCCGACACCGGCCTGACCGTGGTGGCCAAGACCACCGTGAACGGCCTGGACATCGTGGAGGCCGTAGAGAACCAGAGCAAGACCTTCTGCCTGGGCGTGCAGTTCCACCCCGAGAATGACGCCAAGCTGGCCCTGCATGACGGAAAGCCCGAGGAGGCCAAGTGCGACCCCGACGTGTGCCTGACCTTCTTCCAGTACCTGGTGAGCTACGCCTCCGGCAAGCCGGTCATCGGCATCTCCTGGGGCGGCGATCCCGCGGACTACACCGACATTCAGGACATCATCCAGAACGGCGGCGGCGTGGTCACCCATGTGCAGCAGATCACCGGCTATGACCAGGCGGCGGCCGAGGTCAAGAAGGTGGACGGCATCGTGGTCACCGGCGGCCAGGACATCAACCCCGACCTGTACGGCGAGGAGCACAGCCCCCTGCTGGAGGACAACAACGAGGAGCGGGACATCCGCGACACCTCTGACTACAACCTGATCAAGGCCGCTGTGGCCGAGAATGTGCCCATGCTGACTATCTGCCGCGGGATGCAGATGCTCAACGTGGTCCAGGGCGGCGGTCTGATCCAGGATCTGCCCACCTACCTGGAGAAGGACGCCAACGTCTATAAGACCCACCGCAACGCCCCCGACTGGGCCCGGCATGACATCACGGTGGAGGCCGGCTCCAAGTGGATGGCGGAGATCGTGGGCGGCAGCAGCATGAAGAACGTGGCCTCCTGGCACCACCAGGTGCTCAACCCCCAGCGGCTGGGCGAGGGTCTGAAGATCACGGCCTATGGCCCCGACCAGGTGATCGAGGCGGTGGAGTATCAGGCCAATGAGTTTACTCTGGGCGTGCAGTTCCACCCCGAGGCGGACGCGCTGACTGACGCGGCCTTTGCGGCCTACTTCAACACGCTTCTGAAATACGCAGCCTAATGCAAGAAAAAATTACCCCGCCGCCCATAGGGCGGCGGGGCATTTTCTTTGACACAGCGAAAACGGGAGCGGCCCTCAACTGGGGACCGCTCCCGTCTGTTTTACAGGTTTTCATCCAGGATCCGGGTAAATGACTCCGGGGGCAGAGCGCCCACCTCACGGGCGATCTCCTTGCCGTCCTTGAAGAAAATGACGGTGGGGATGTTCATCACGCCGTACCGCATGGCCAGCTCGCCCTCGGCGTCCACGTCCACCTTGCCCACCACAGCCCTGCCGTCGTACTGGTCCGCCAGCTGCTGGATCACCGGGCCCAGCATCCGGCAGGGCATACACCAGTTGGCCCAAAAGTCCACCATCATCAGCTGGCCCCCGTTCAGGGCCTGGTCAAAGCTCTCCTTGGTAAAATGCTGTAATGCCATATTGAAATTCCTTCCTTTTGATTTGATCGGATAACAGGTCAGGTCCCGCTGGAGGCTCCGGCCGGGGGCTCCGAACCCCGCCGGTCCAGATATTCCGCGGCGGACAGGGCTGCGACGAGCCCTTCGCCCACCGCCTTGGAGACCTGGAGGGGGCCGCCGGTGCAGTCGCCGGCGGCAAAGACGCCGGGGACGCTGGTGGACATAGAGCGGTCCACCCGGATAGCGTTTTCCCGGGTCTCCAGCTGGGGGAGCAGGTCGGTGGGGGCCACCGCGTCCCGCAGGATAAAGACGCCGCTGCACGGGATGGGGGCTCCGTCGGCCACCAGGGCGGTAACAGTCTGTGCCCCGGTGATTTCCAGGCGGTTAGCCTGAACGAAGGGAATGTCCTCCTCCAGGGTTTCCGGGCGTTTCGCGGCGGCATAGACCACCTGACAGCCCAGGCTCTTCAGATAGGAGGCCTCCCGGGGGGCGTCCCCGCTGCGGCCCACCACGGCCACCGGCTTGCCCCGGTAGAGCATCCCATCACAGGTGGCGCAGTAGCTCACCCCGCGGCCCAGGTACTCCGTCTCGCCAGGGTATTTGGCCTGACGGACCACGCCGGGGGCCAGGATCAGGGTTTCGCCCTCGTAGATCTCGCTGCCCACCGTCAGGTGGAAGCCGTTCCAGGCCATCAGCGAAATGACGCGGCCCAGAACGAAGTCGGCGCCCAGCTCCTCCGCGTGCCGGCGGAACTGCTCCAAAAGCTCCGTGCCGGTGACGCCGGGCAGGCCCAGGTAGTTGTCTACCCGCTCGGCCCGGGCCAGGGGGCTGTCCTGCCAGCGGTTTCCCACCACCAGCACACTTTTGTTCCGGCCCCGGGCGGCCACCGCCGCGGACAGGCCTGCGGGGCCACCCCCCAGAACGATGATGTCATAGCGCATCCCGCTGCGCCTCCTCTCCCTTGCTTGTTGTGTTCAGTATAACCCAGAAGCGCCGAACCCTCTGTGACCAGGTCACAGAGGAGAGCGCCGTCAGGCCAGCAGCCGGGCTAGCAGAGCCGGGTCGGCATTGCCGCCCGACAGGACGAACACCGCCTTGTCCTCCGGCCGGACGGGGAGCGCGCCGCACAGGGCGGCGGCCACGGGGAGGGCGGAGGAGGGTTCGGCCACCACCTTGGCGGCGGTCATCAGAAGGCGCATGGCCTCCTCGATCCAGCGGTCCTCTACGGTGTACAGCTCATCCACCCGGGCCTGGATGACGGCGAAGTTGTCCGGGTTGGCGTGGTCGGTGCGGGTGCCGTCGGCGATGGTCTGGACGGACTCCAGCTGGACGGGGCGGCCCTCCGCCCGGCTTCGGGTATACCGGGGCGCGCCAGCCGGCTCCACTCCCACAGTGCGCACCTGGGGCGCGGCTCCCTTCACGGCGGTGGCGATGCCGGAGATCAGCCCGCCGCCCCCAATGGGGGCCGCGATCAGACTGGCGTCCGGCAGGTCCTCCAGGACCTCCAGGGCGAGGGTGCCCTGACCGGCGGCTACCAGCGGGTCGGCGTAGGGGTGGATCTCCACCATGCCCCGCTCCCGCACCAGCTGGGCGGCCCGTTCCTCCCGCTGGGAGGAGAGGGTGCCCACCAGCTCCACCTGTCCACCCCAGCGCTTGACCCCGGCCAGCTTGACCGGGTTGGTGTTTGTGGGCATGACGATGACCGCCTGGGCCCCCAGCTTGTGGGCGGCGTAGGCCACCCCCTGGGCGTGGTTGCCCGAGGAGGCGCACACCAGGCCGCGGCCCAGCTCCTCCTCCGACAGGGAGAGGGCCTTGTTGAGGGCGCCGCGAAGCTTGAAGGCACCGATGGTCTGGAAGCCCTCGTGTTTGAGATAGACCTGACAGCCCAGGGCCTCATCCAGGGCCGGGACACGGAGCAGGGGCGTGCGGACGATGTGGGGGGCGATCCTGGCCTGGGCGGCTTGGACGTCACGGTATTCGATCATAAGCAGGACCTTCCTTCCAATCTTAGGATATCCCAATTAAAGCACAGTTTGCCCCCATTGACAAGACGAAGGGGGCGTTTTTTCGGAAGAAACCGCACGAAAAAATAAAATCGAAAAAATTGAAAAAAAGGCTTGCATTCTTCGGGAAGCTGTGGTATTCTATATGAGCCGTCCGGGTGAGACACCTTGAGCGGCAAAGATAACCGGGTGTGGCGAAGTTTGGTATCGCGCTTGAATGGGGTTCAAGAGGCCCTGAGTTCGAATCTCAGCACTCGGACCAAACAATGATAATCCGAACTACATTATCCAGGTGGGTAATGTGTTCGGATTTATCATTTCTATTGAGAATATATTGTAAAACAACAGGGGGAGGAAACGAAGTTTCCTCCCCCTGTTATTAGAGACGCATCTGGAGTCAGTGGATCGTGCCAGGTGGATAGGGCCCATAAATGGAGGTCAAGAATCCATCCTCGTCTAAGGTTACCTCCAGGAAGGAATCATCCGCCATCGTCAGTTTGACCACTCCCTCATACTGCGCCGGGCCGATGGACGCAACCTCGCCGTAGTCGAAGTAACTGCTTTTCCGATACCACCATAGGGCGCGCTGCTCCTCCGTCATGTCCGCCCATTCGCCGGGGAGGTTCACCGCATCCTTCCGCATGGGCGACCAGGGAGCCAACTCTGACTGCCACTGCAGGTTTATGTTGGGGATAAAACTGCTGTAATCCACAAGCGCCCACCGACTGTTGTAGTTGGGCAGATCGTAGCTCATGTAGAAAAAGCTCCGATGATCTCCGTCCCGGTCGATGGCGACCTGCTGGGATTCTATTCCGCCCCAAAGATAGCAGCGCTCCGGGCGGTATCCCGACAACGCCTCCAGTTCCTCCAGCAGAAGGCCCCCCTGCTCCCGCGGAGTGGGCATCGGCGTCCCATCCGGCGTCCAACCGATCAGCTCGTCAGGGCGCAGTTCCATAAAGGTCACGGTAGTGCCGCCGATGGCCCCGCCCTGTGTGCGGGTGTCCTGGACTCCATCCCTCCGCCAGAGAAAGCCAGGGGAAAGGCGGTCGTACACCGGGGCGTATTCGTCCAGATACCACTTGGTGCCGAACTCATAGGAAAAACCAAAAGCTCTGTCCGGCTCATAAAACAGGAAGAAATAGCCCTCCGGCACCGACAGCTCGTCTATTTCCTCCGGCATGGTATATATACAGTATCCGTCGGGCAGGCGGTCATAGATCTGGTAGGACTTGCGGGGGGCCTCGCCCTGCGGCCTGGCGACGATTTCCAGCTCCCCGTCCAAATCCAGGTCGGTCATGCCCTCTAAATGTTCCGTGATATGAAAGACTATCCTGGGTTCCTGGTCGATGACAGAGAAAAACACCGCATGCTCGTCACCATCACAGCGCACTACAAAGCTGGGATAGCCCAGAACATTTCCGACGAAGGTGGCCCAAGAGTCGTCCTGGTTCCATACAAGCCCCTCCTCGTTGCAGCGAAACAACACGTTCCAATCCCGCCCGCCGCCCCGTCCAAGGAACCAGCAGGTGGGGCCATCGTAGGGTTCCTCAGTCCGAACCAGGGCAAGGGTGCAGTTCCCCTCCATTTGCAGCTCCGAATCCACCTCCCAGCCCTCGGGGAGGTATTCCTCCGGGGAGCCCCAGGGCTGCAGGCGGTCGAGGTCAAAGTCGACCAGCTCGGAGCACTCTAATTCCAAATGGTCAGGCCATTGATGGTATTCCAGCTGCCGGGCAAGGCGTACTTCCTCACTGGGAGATGACAGGGGCATATCGAACAGCACCGTTCCATCCTCTTGAGTAGGAACGGTTACTGCCGCATCTATCGCTCCCTGCGGAGACTGGAAATTCATGATGACCTGTCCGTTTCCAGGTGACAGTTCCCCCCCATGAGAGGCAGACGACTGTTGCGAGACAAACCAGCCCAGAGAGAAAGCCATCACAAGTACGGCCACTCCTACAACGCTCGTCAGTAAAATGCACTTTTTCGATATTTTGGGAGAAGAAGGTTCCCGCTCCTCCTCTTTGAGCAATTCAGCCAGCGTACCGACGGGAAGATCAAGCACCGCTTCGATGCCTTCCAAGTTTCGCGGGGTGGGGACAGATTGTCCTATCTCCCATTTGGACACCGCCTGCCTGCTGACACCAAGTTCTTCTGCCAATCGCTCTTGGCTCATGCCTTTTTCTTCTCTGGCTTGACGGATCGCAGTTCCCAGCATAGACACCACTCCCTTCTTGTCTCGCCTTAATTATAGCAAGTGGGCCCGGTTGCGTCTACAAACTTTCCCGCAACTGGTACAGTTGCGGGAAAAAAGGGTGGGAGTATCGTTTGAGATGCCCCCGCCTTGTGCGTTAGTCTTGTTTTACCTTGTTCTGTTCCTGTTGCGCTTTCCACTCGGCAAATTCCCGCTGTCCTTCCTCGCTCTCGAAAAAGGCCTGTATCTCCGGGAGCAGGACACGGGCCAGAGCCTCCACTTCATGGTAGGGTATCCCGGTGCCGTAGTCGTTGACCTTCTTCTTCCTCGCCATAGGAACCGCCCCCCAGTCTTATAGCTGCTCCTCGTTGAACAGGTAGCCCTGGAACACAGTCCCATCCCCGGTGATGAAACGGCCCCTTGCGTCTTTTGGTATCTGCTCGGCGGCGCTGGTGTTGTCGAGAATGATTTGAGAAAGCACACTATCCGCTCTGCCGCAAACACGGAAATCCATGTTGTTGCGTATCTGGCCGGGGATGATGGTCGCATCCGGCCTCTGCGTGGCAAGAATGAGATGAATACCAAATGCCCGTCCCTGCCGCGCAATGGTGGACAGCTTGTTTTCAATTTGTGCCAGCAGCTTCTTCCGTTCGTTATCAGCTCCGGTCTTGTCCAACATCTCCGCCACCTCGTCACAGGCGAACACCAGCCGGGGAAGTCCCTCCCCCGTGGCCTCGTTGTAGGTGTCCAGGTCTTTGCACTCCGTTTCTTCCAGCCGCTTTTTGCGGCACTCCAAAACCGCCGTGAGTTGGTCTAAGGTATGGAGCAATTCATCCTCCCGGAAACACATGTGGCATTTCTGCCGCCAAACCCTGGGGAAGTCTACGCCGCCCTTGAAGTCCGCTATGTAGACCTCCGCCCCCTTTTCCACCGCCTGCATAAGCAGCAGCTTCAGCAGTACGCTCTTTCCGCTGCCCGTGGAGCCGCCCAGCAGGATATGGGGGATGTTGGCGAGGTTCACCGTCACAGGCCCCGTCAGGCTTTCCCCCAGCACCAACACAAAGCTGTCCGGGGACAGATATTTGTCTTTCCAGGGGAGCAAGGCCGGAAAATCGCTCTCGGCGGGGACGGCATAGACACAGATGATTTTCCGCCCCTCCGCCCATGTCATTTTCGCTATGGTGATATTCAGGGCCGTTTCAATCCTGGCCCGCTTGTCCTCCCACTCCCCCAGAGGTATGCCACAGGGGTCAAACTCCCAGAGCGTCAGCCGGGGCGTGTCCTTGTCCCGCTGCTTGCACAGGAGGATAGGGGCCTCTCCGGCGTGGTTGACAAGGCCCACCTTCTGCAAGCCCTCCTTTGCCTCCCTGCCGCCCCAGGGTGTTCCCAGGAGTACCAGGACGGCCAGGAGGCCGCCCACGGCGTAGAGAGGCACTAACAGGTCTATAACGGCGTTCAGGACGGGGGAAAACATACCGTAGGCGTCCAGGCCGAACAGGTGTCCCCGGAACAGCCAGACCAGCACAGCGCCCGCAAGGTACGCCGTGAGCAGCAGCCCCTTGTGGGGTGTGTCCCTGGCCGCCATAAGCCCCGCTTTCATGCGCCGAAGCAGATGGCGGTTTTCCGTCCGCCTGGTGATGGTGTCTTTATCGTTTCTGGTCACAGGGCCAGCCCCCTTTCTTCTTCTGGACGGTGGTTCCGTCCGGTAAAAACTCAATGATGTTATGGATACGGCGGAGGAACGCCCGCCAGGTTTCCGGCCTGTCCCACTGTTCGCCCCGGTACTGCTTTTCCAGCGGAAGGTTAGAGGTGATATAGACCGTGGTATAACAGGCCGTTTTGTCATTGTACCGGGCGGGGAGGGACAGGGGGTAAATGTCCAGATAGTTCAGCATATCTTCAATGGGGACTTGCCCGCTGAACTCCTCGAACACAAGCACCTCCTGCCCGTGGTAGCCGTCAAAGGAAATGCCTTTTGCCGCCCGGTAGTTTGTCACCCGGTAAATGCTCCGGGGGTCGTGGGCCTCGTAAATGCTCCTTGTCTTGCCCGCCCCGCTGGCCCCGTAGAGGTAGGATACTTCCAGGGGCCTGTTTTCCACGGCGTACTTCTCCGCCGTCAAAGTCTGCCGGAGCAGGTCAATGTCACGGACACGAAAGGCCATAGCCGGGTTATCGTCAATGATTTCCGTGGTGGTCATGCCGTCCCGGATATTCTGGACGAGCCGGAACATCTCCGGGTGTTTCTCCGCTCGCTCCGGCGGGGCCTCGCCCCATTCCTCGAAAGTCCCAGGCACCGAGGTTTCCGCCTTGTCCGTATCCGCCCATCGGCCATCCTTTCGCAGATAAGAGCGGTTTTCCTGCACCGACCCGTATGCCTTTTCAATATGGGCTATGGGGAAACGCTTTTTGACGGTAGAAAAGCGTGACGGCGATGGAGCGTAGAAGAAAACATGCGTGTGATATGTCCCCGTTGTCGCTATCTCGTCGGCCATGCAGTAATAGTCGGGCGAAAACAGGTGCAGCTTTTCGGAGATAGCGGTGTGGTCTAATCCGGCCTCCAACGGGTTGTTAATGACCAGTGACCACTTGCGGGATTGGGAATTGTTTCCCATAGTCAGCCTCCTTGTTTTGCTACATGCTACATGTTTCCCATAAGGGGTAATACTGCCCCCTTATGGGAAAGGCGGCGCTGGCGCTGCCGCCGGGGGACACTTCCCTTGAGGGGAATTGTCTTTTCCCCGGCTGGCCTCCCCAGCGCCGCCAGCGCATCAGGTCTTAGGGTTCACCAAATGGATACCCGTGGCCCTGGCCCCCACCTGGGGCTGCCCCTGGCTCCAATAGATGAATACCTCCAGGCCGTCAAAGCGCACCTCCGCATAGCCGTCCGGGGCGTCCATGCGTTTATCCCCGTCAATCCGCACATTGATTTTGTCCAGGCCCTTTTCCGGCATAGCGACGGTATAGCGGTAGCCGAGGACGGTATCAGTTTTGCGGTTTTCACGATACTCATAGGCCGGGGACACCTCCACCAGCCACAGCTTGCTCCCAAGGCTCCGGGGGTCAATGATAAGGTCGGTGATCTTCATAGGTTCTCCTTTCCGGGCGGTGCGTGGCCTTTGCCCCACCCTTTTGAAATCACAAGTCCTTGTGTTGTCCCCATCATACCAGGGAAAAAGCAAAATGTCGTTTCATGCGTGAAACACTTGAAAGGGCGCAAAAAAACCGACGCCCCTGTGCTGTATAGGGCGTCGGCTTTTAATCGGTCATTTACTTGTCAGATGTCAGAAGGGGGAGGCCCCTGCCGTGCAGCAGGTCGTTGGTTTCGTCTACGGTGTAGCCATGCTCCGCCGCCTCGTCCCACACATAGAACTCCGGGAACGCTGTATAAAACAGCTCCCGCCGCTGCTCTAATGTGAGTTCCAGCGCCTGGGCAATGGCCTGTATCGTCCTTAACTCCGGCCGGTAGTAGGGGTTCCTTTCTGTGTCGTAACTCGTTATTCTGCTGATGGTCGCTTTGGACTGCCCGGACATTTTCGCCAGCCGTGCGGGACTCCATTCCAGCACGGCTAAATATCCGTTCACCAGCTTGGACAATTCAAGTCTATAATCCGGGCCTTGCTTTGGCGTCTGAACTGCCAAAGCTGTATCCTCGGATTACAGATTTCGGTTTAGATGGGTTTGCCGCCGGAGGTGGTGCGCCTGGGGTCGTGTCGCTGGGGTCTATGGTATCGCCGTAACAGGAAAAGACTACTTACCATAGCGGCCACCTCCTTATCGTGAAATACGCCTTGGGTGAATAATAGTGTTTACTATCCACCTCCGGTGCGCAAAGCCCGCTCACGATAATTCAATGTTACATTGGAATACGGAAATGGAGCCGTATTCCCCCGTCAATCCTGGGGCACTTGCCGGGACAGCGTACAGCAACCGCTTTCCCATGCCTGTCACATGTGGGCGGTATCTTAAATACCGTCCGGGGTTCCTCCTTGTGTGCCGCTGAAAACGGCGGCTTACTTTGCTTCTTGGTTTTTCATGTTTCATTTATGGCAGGGCAACGATATATTACCATACCTATTCCATATATTGATGAATATTTTGTAAATAATTCTATATCTTGCGTTGCCCTGCCTTTCTTGCCAGTAGCCCAGCCCCCTCCCCCTGTCAATGGTCAAGATAAACGGCCCATGTGCCGCCATTGACAGGGGGAGGGGCCTGGGCTTTTCGGTTATCAAGGGGTGTCAGCCGCAGGCTGGCTGACACCCCGGTTCAATACTGGGATTTACGAGGAAACAAAATAAGGAGTTGACTAATATGCTTATTTGCGATAGTCTTATATCAACAGAAAAAGGAGGCCCGCAGAATGAAAGAAATGATTGGTGAACGCCTAAAAGCCCTCCGTGTGGGTGTCCGTCTGTCCCAGACGAAACTTGCCGGGATACTCGGCACACAGCAGTCCAGTATCAACCGATACGAGCAGGGCCAAGCCGTCCCAGGGCCGGAGATGTTTGTGAAGTACGCTGACTATTTTGATGTGTCTATGGATTATCTCTACTGCCGTACAGACGAGCCACGGGGCAAGCTGTACGATTACAAGCCCCAGGCGCTTAAAGAAAAGATGGAACAGAGCGAGGAAATGCGGGAATTTATAGAAATGTGCTTTGACCCGCAAGCGCCCGTCAACAAGCGTCTGAAAGAGGCGCTGCTTCGGATTATGACAGAGGAGGCGAACGAGGAATGAAAGCGGTGATCTATGCCCGGTATTCCAGCGACAACCAGCGGGAGGAAAGCATTGAGGGCCAGCTTCGGGAGTGTACGGCCTATTGTGTGAAAAACGACATTACCATTTTGCGGACATACATTGACCGGGCCTTGTCCGCCAAGACCGACAACCGCCCGGACTTCCAGCGCATGGTGAAGGACAGCGCCAAGGGCCTGTTTGATGTGGTCATTGTCTGGAAGTTAGACCGTTTCGCCCGGAACCGCTACGACAGCGCCCATTATAAGGCCCAGCTTCGGAAGTATGGCGTCAAGGTGCTTTCTGCTACGGAAAACATTTCCGAGGGGCCGGAGGGTATCATTCTGGAAAGTATGCTGGAAGGTATGGCGGAATACTACTCCGCTGAGCTGTCCGAGAAGGTTATCCGGGGCCATACGGAAAACGCTCTGAAATGCAAGTATAACGGCGGTACGCCCACCTTCGGCTATGTTATAGACAAGGATATGCAGTACCAGCTTGACCCTCGCACCGCCCCCGTGGTGCTGGAAATATTCACCCGGTATGACCAGGGAGCCACCATGAAGGAAATCATGGAGGAAATGCGGCAAAAGGGCGTTACAACGGTACGAGGTAAAAAGATTGACCTGAACTTTATGGCCCGTCTGCTGAAAAACCGGAAGTATATCGGAGAGTACAGCTACCGCAATATTGTGACCCCGGGCGGCATTCCCGCCATCGTCCCGCAAGACCTGTTTGACCGGGTACAGCAGCGGCTTGCAGTAAACCGGAAAGCCCCAGCACGGCACAAGGCCGAAGACGATTATCTTTTGACAACAAAGCTGTTTTGCGGCACTTGCGGGGCTATGATGGTAGGCGAAAGCGGGACAAGTTCCAGCAAGGGCCGGAAGTATCATTATTACCGCTGTGTGAATACCAAGAAACACCGCGCCTGTGACGCCAAGCACAAGACCGTCCGAAAGCTGCCTCTGGAAAATGCTGTTGTCAATGCAGTCATGGCGAAAATCATGGACGATAATTTTGTGGAGTATGTGGCGGATGCCGTGATGGACATTCAGAGCCGGGAAAGTAGCGTACTTCCCGCCCTCCGCAAGCAGCTGGAAGAAGCCGAGAGCGGCATCACCAATATGCTCAACGCTATTCAGATGGGGATTATCAATGCTTCCACCAAGCAGCGGCTTGATGAACTGGAAGAACGCAAAAAGGATATTGAGCTTCAAATCATTCAAGAGGAAATGAAGCACCCTGCCGTGAGCCGTGAGGATGTCGTTTATTTCGTCTGCCGTTTCCGTTCTCTGGACACAAGCAAGCTGGACGCCCGCAGGAGGCTGATTGACAGCTTTGTAAACGCCGTTACCATTTTTGACGATTATATCCTTATTACATTTAACTACAAAGAGGGCGAGACAAGGATTGATTTTGCCGATATTGAAAGTTCGGATTTACAATCGGTCGGGGGACCAAGCTGGAGCAGATGTTGTACATCTGCTCCAGCTTTTTTTTGTAACGGTCGGAGCGGGCTCAGCTTGCGGACCCGCTGTTCCGAACCGAACGGATGCCGCTGGGCCCCGGATGGAGTCTCTGCTCTGTTCTAATGAGAATATATTTTGAAAGAGCAAGGGCAGGCATGGATTTCCTGTCCTTGTAATTTATAATAGGTCGATGTACTATGTTATCGAAATGATGGTGGAAGGGAGAAATTGAATGAAGTACATCTTTTCTAAAAGCAGCTTGCAGTTATTGCAATTATAAATATAGTGATTATCACTGCTGACAAAATAATATTGATGCAATATGATGCGTATGGCCCACCTGTTCTTTTGACGATTATACTATGGTTTTTTATTTTCTGGTCCAAACGATAGGCATACATTGCTTACAGCGTTCTATCGTTACGTGCTGTTGCATCTGGACTTCTTGGCCTTGTTCTGTCTTTTTCATACATTTTCCGTGGATTTGACCCGATCCTATCCGTTTTAATGGCGATAGTTGGTATTAGCTACGCTATTTCCTGGATCAACGCGCGAAAAACATATAAAGCGAAGTAAATATTTATTTCAATATTTGATTTATTACAAGGGAGGACAAATGTGGATGGTAGATGTTGATTACTGCATTGATGTCATGGGCATAGGATATGGTTCTCAGGCATAGGCATGGTAACCTTGAAATATTGTGTCATCTCCTGTGATGGAAAAGGGTGAGGATCAGTTTCCTTGCCCTTTCCTCTTGTGCAAAGCATCTTTGCTTGTTTGCAATCGCCTGTTGTACTATAATTCAATAAAAAGGGGGAATCAGATTGGCGGATTTTAGCAGCAACTTAAAGCGGATCAGAAAAAGAGAAAACTTATCTCAGGAGTTATTGGCTGAAAAATTGATGGTGACCCGTCAAACGATTTCAAACTGGGAGCGTGGAGTTTCCCATAGTTAAAGATACCACACCCAATATCACAAACTCACGCTTAAAC
>ERZ836441.105-NODE-105-length-97439-cov-4.550594_pt1 | contig 97439 bp, 83 predicted proteins | sample MGYA00519686_ERZ836441 | MGnify/ENA primary metagenome ERZ836441 (study PRJEB31850, sample SAMEA3708800) | human gut metagenome | biome: human gut; feature: human-associated habitat; material: faeces | place: China | collected 2014 ...
GCATGCCGGCGCGTTTCTTTTTGTCCCTGAAATACAAAATATTGTGGTCATGGAGATGAATGGACACAATACTCGGAAAGTATAGGGAAGGAGCGGGATAGAACGGATGTTTTCCAGGCTGAAGGGAACCTGAAATCCGCTGGAATACCAAGGTTTTCCTTAAAAAAAGTGCTTGCTTTTTTTAGAGGGGCGGGGTATACTAAAACCACTATTGGAGTGAAATGGAGTAATATAGCCTAAATACGGAGTGAAATGGAGGGAAAGAGATGACCGGCACCTATGAGCACAGCATCGACAGCGCCGGCCGTCTTATCGTGCCTGCCAAACTCCGGGAAGAGCTGGGCTCCACGTTTTATCTGGCAGTGGGGGTTAAGGAGAACCTGACCCTCTATCCCATGGCCGCCTGGAACAAGCTCCAGGAGCGGGTGGCCAACCTGACTACTGCACAGGCGGCCTCCATGGATGTGTTCTTTGCCTCCGCCCAGCTGTGCGAGGCGGACAAGCAATGGAGATTTCAGGTGCCCGGTTATCTGAAGGACTATGCCAAGATTGAACGGGATGTGGTCATCACCGGCAACAACGACCGGGCCCAGATCTGGAGCGCGGACAACTGGAAGGCCAAGACCCAGCAGCAGCTCAATCCCGAGACAATTTCTGCACTGCTGGAAGGGCTGGGAATCTGAGATATGGAACTGACGCACAAGCCAGTGCTTCTGAATGAGTGCCTGGAGGGGCTGAATATCCGGCCCGACGGCATTTATGTGGACGGCACCCTGGGCCGGGCGGGCCACAGCCGGGAGATCGCCCGACGGCTGACCACTGGGCGGCTCATCGCCATCGACCGGGACCAGGCGGCTCTGGAAGCCGCCCCCGAGCGGTTGGAGAGCCATCTGGACAAGGTCACCTTGATCCATGGAAATTTTGGAGATGTGGCTGCCATTTTGCGGGGCCTGAACATCCCTGCTGTGGACGGAATGCTGTTTGATCTGGGGGTGTCCTCCCCCCAGCTGGACGACGGCAGCCGGGGATTTTCCTACCAGCACGATGCGCCCTTGGACATGCGCATGGACCAGTCCGCTCCCCTCACCGCCTTTGACGTGGTCAACGGCTGGAGCCAGGAGGAGCTGCGCCGCATCCTGTGGCAGTACGGGGAGGAGCGCTACTCCGGCCCCATCGCCGCCGCTATCGTCCGCGCCCGGGAGCAGGCCCCCATCCAGACCACCGGACAGCTGGCCGACCTCATCCGTGGGGCTATGCCGGCCAAGGCCCGGCGGGAAAAGCAGCACCCGGCAAAGCGATCCTTTCAGGCCATCCGTATCGCTGTTAATGATGAACTGGGCGAGGTGGAACGGATGCTGGACACCGCCTTGAATCTGCTCAGACCGGGGGGACGGATTGCAGTCATTTCGTTCCACTCTCTGGAGGACCGGCTGGTGAAGTCCGCCTTTGCCCAATGGGCTTCCGGATGCACCTGCCCGCCGGATTTCCCCGTGTGCGTGTGCGGAAAGAAGCCACGGGCCAGGCTGGTGGGCCGTCGGCCCATCGTGGCGGGCGGGGAGGAATTACAGGACAATCCCAGAGCGCGCAGCGCCAAGCTGCGGGTGGCGGAAAAATTATAACGCGGCTCTTCTTAGGAAGGGTATAAGCTGATACTTTGACACCGGAGGAACATTTTATGGCTACTGAGCGCAGGACGAGAAGATATTCCACTTATGGGAACGTCGCCTATCAGCCTGAATATACATCCAGCGCCGTCCGTGCGCCCGCCCGCAGGGAGGTGGAACAGCCCCGCCGCCGCCCACGGGTCCAGCCCAGGGAGCGGATTGCCGCCCGTCCCCGCGTAGAAGTCCGCGCGCAAGGCGCCGTAGCGCCCTTTGCCATTGTGGGATTTGCAGCCGTGGCCCTGTGCGTGTTTTTTATGCTCTCCGCTCTGATCCAGCTGGTGACGGTGGCCGATGAGACCTATGACCTGCAGGATCAGCTGGAAGAGCTCAGAAGCGAAGAAAAGGAGCTGTTGGCCCAGTATGAGTTGGTCTATGACCTGGAGAACATCGAGCGTCAGATGACGGCCAGCGGCGCCATGGTGAAAGCCAATTCCTCCAACACTGTGTATCTGGACCTGTCTGAAGCGGACAGCATCATTTATTATGAGCAGGCGGCTGGCGGAATCACCGGATTGGTGGACCGTTTGGAACACTTGGTCAGCAGCCTTTTGTCATAACAGAACCGGCGGGATACATACACTAAAAACAGACCCGGCAATACAGAGATGTGGGGCGTAAGAACGGCGGTGTCTTACGCCCTTTCCCGATGTTTCGGAGAAAGGAGCACGCAATGGACGACATGCGCAGAAGCAGCACCAGAAAAAAAGACCGGAGAGCGAACCGCAGCCTGCTGCGCAGGACGATTTTTCTGATGTCCGTCTTTGGTATTCTGATCTTTGTTCCGCTGGTAGGCCAGCTGTGGAAGCTCCAGATCGTCCAGTATGATAAATGGACCGAGCGGGCGGCGGAACTCCAGACCCGGGACGTGAAGGTGGGCGCCAACCGGGGCAGCATCTATGACGCCTCCGGGCGCACTCTGGCTGCGTCGGGTACGGTATATAACCTTATTCTCTCTCCTCTGGATGTCGTGAACACCACTAAAGAGCTGGCAGAGGATGATAAGGACTATCAGAACGAGGATGGTGAGGTGGACGACGAAAAGGTCCAAGAAGCTATTGACGATGTCCGAGACTTGATCGCAGATTTCCTGACCGATGAGTTGGGGCTGGACCGGGAGACCTTGGACACCCGACTGGAGCGGACCAACTCCCAGTATGAGGTGGTGGCCAAGGAGCTCACAGACGAGCAGGCCCAGCCCATCCGGGACTTTATCTCCGAGAATAAGAAGCTGGGCATGTCCGCCATGCTGGCCCTCACCCCCACCGCCAAGCGGTATTACCCCCAGTCCACCATCGCCTCCCACCTGCTGGGCTACATGTCTTACACGGAGGACAGCGGAGATGAAAAGGTGGGCGCGGCCGGGCTGGAGGCCATCTATAATGATGAACTGTCCGGCAAGACCGGCCGGGTGGTCACGGCCAAGACCGGCCGGGGCTTCCAGATGCTGTCCACCTATGAGAACTATGTGGACGCGGAGGACGGGGCTGATTTAACGCTCACCATTGATTCCTCCATCCAGTCTCTGGCCGAGCAGCTGCTCCAGGAGGGAATCGAGGCCTATGACGTGCAGAACGGAGGCTTTGTCATCGCCATGAATCCCCAGACCGGGGGCATCTACGCCATGGCCAGCTCCCCGGACTTCAATCCCAACGACTATGACGAGATCCTGGACGCAGACACCCAGGCGGAACTGGACGCTCTAAAGGAGCAGTACGGCGCGGACAGTGAGGAGTATGCTTCGGCTTGGAATAAGGCGTACAACCGGCAGCTGCGCAACAAGGCCCTATCCGACACCTACGAGCCTGGCTCCACCTTCAAGGCCCTGGTGGTGGCTGCGGCCTTGGAAGAAGGGGTCATTTCCATGGACGATACCTTCTACTGCGGCGGCTCCAGCGTGATTGGCGGATATACCATTCACTGCCAAAAGCGGACGGGACATGGCACTCAGACCCTCACCCAAGCGGTGGAAAACTCCTGCAACTGCGCCCTGATGGAGATCGCCCAGCGCATGGGAGCGGAAACCTTCTGGCAGTACCTGGAGGACTACGGCCTGTTTGATAAGACAGGCATCGACTTGGCAGGCGAGGGAACCAGTGTGTTCTGGGCGGGCGGCAAGGAATACTTCACCAGCGCCAATGGCCTGTCCTCTCTGGCCACCGCCTCCTTCGGCCAAACCTTCAAGATCACTCCCATCCGCATGATTACCTCCTTTTCCAGCGTCATCAACGGCGGACATCTGCTGGAGCCTTATACGGTGGAGAAAATCAGCGGCAGCGATGGAGATACCATGTACTACCATGAGACGACTCAGGTGCGCCAGGTGCTCAGTGAGGACACCTCCGCCAAGCTCCGGGAAATCCTGGAGAGCGTGGTGGCCAATGGTACAGGCAAGAACGCCTATATGGCTGGCTACCGCATCGGCGGCAAGACGGGCACCTCAGAGAAACGAGACGAGGACACCGGAGACGTGATCGTGTCCTTCATGGGCTTTGCCCCCGCCGACGATCCCCAGGTGGTGGTGCTGGTGGCCCTGGACTCCCCCAAGCGGAACTCTCCTGGCTCTAATTATACTGCGTCGGGCACCTATATCTCCGGCGGCAACATGGCCGCCCCCATTGCCGGGCAGCTCATCGCGGAGATCCTGGACTACATGGGCTATGAAAAGCAGTATACCTCCGACGAGCTGTCCGGCGCGGATGCGGCGGTACCCAGCTTGGCCGGGTATGACCTGGATTCGGCTGCGGAAAAACTGGAAAAGGCCGGATTTGCCTACCGCACGGTAGGCGAGGGCTCCACAGTCACCGGGCAACTGCCCGCTGGCGGTCTGTCCATCCCCGGCGGCTCCACGGTGGTGCTCTATATGGGCGAGGAAGTGCCGGAGGACCAGGTGGAGGTGCCCAATGTGGTGGGTATGACGCCCGCCAAGGTCAAGGAGACGCTGGAGAGCCTGGGGCTGTTCGTGCGCATCACCGGCGTAGTCAACGACTATGAGTCGGATATCACCGCCTCCAGCCAGACCATCGAGGCGGGGACCAAGGTGGAGCGGGGTACTGTGGTGGAGGTGCACTTTGTCAGCAGCGTTATCGACTATGGCTATAACACATGACAACCGGCCAGTAGCGGTGGTGGGCTATGGCCCAAGTGCAGCCGCCCCCGCCTTGCGGGTCCTGCTGGGCGTGGCGATCGAAGAGCTGAACCCCTACGACCTGGCCATGGGCCGGGCGGGAGAGGGAAGCTACCGGGCGGTGGTGGTGGAGAACTTCCGCCCCCGCCGCTGTGACCGGGGCCTGAGCGAGTGCGCCGCCGCCCGCTGGGCGGTGCCCGGCCGGCCCCTGACGGTGGTCAGCTTGGACGATCCCGCAGGCCGTCGGCTGGCTCGTCGGCTAGGGGACAGAGCCTTCGCCTACTCCGACGGCCGGACCCAGGCGGACCTGACGGCGAAGAACGTGAACCTGCGCTGGGGCCGGCTGGAATTTGAGGCCCTCACCGACCGGGACATCGCTCGGGTGCGCCTGCCTGCGGAGGGGAGCGTGGAGCTCTACGGCCCCCTGGCGGCGTTGGCTTGTGCCGTGGGACTGGGCATGCCACTGTGGGAAGCGGTGAGTCGGCTGGGACAGAGCAGGCCAAGTGTGTGACATTTCACCATTGAAAAGCCGCCCGGCCTGGGGTACAATGCCAAGAGCGTGTGATACGGAACAAAAGAGAGTGAACGGAGGAAGCGACCTATGACGAGCGTTTGGTCTGGGATGATCGCCCTGGTGCTGACAGCGGTGATCGGCTGGTTTCTGGTGCCCGCCCTGCGGGCGTTGAAAGCGGGGCAGTCTATCAAGGAGATCGGCCCATCCTGGCACATGTCCAAGCAGGGCACCCCCACTATGGGTGGGATCATGTTCATGGCAGCCATCACCATCTGCGTGCTGGCCTTTGGCTGGAAGGACCTGGCCGCCGGGGATTTCAGCGCCCTGTTTGTGCTGGTATTTGCCCTGGTGTACGGGGCGATCGGCTTTGTGGACGACTACGCCAAAGTCAAAAAGCACGAGAATACCGGGCTGACAGCGGGATGGAAGTTTCTGCTCCAGCTGGCGGCGGCAGTGGCTTTCCTGGCCCTGCTCCGCTCCAGCCACCATCTGTCGGCCAATCTGTATATCCCCTTTATCAACACTTATCTCACCCTGCCCTGGCCGGTGTACATGGTATTCGCCGCCTTTATCATTGTAGGGTGCGTCAACTCAGTGAATCTTACCGACGGGGTGGACGGCCTGGCCGCCTCGGTGACGCTGCCGGTAGCGGTGTTCTTCGCGGTGCTGTCCGCCTGGTGGGAGAAGGGGGCACTGGGCGTGTTTGCCGGTGCGCTGGCCGGGTCCCTGGTGGGTTTCTTGCTGTATAACTTCCACCCGGCCAAGGTGTTCATGGGGGATACCGGCTCCCTGTTTCTGGGAGGCGCGGTGTGCGGCCTGGCCTTTGCCTTGGACGCGCCTCTGGTGCTCGTGCCGGTGGGCATCATCTATATCGCCGAGACCCTCAGCGACATCATTCAGGTGGTCTACTTTAAGCTCACCCATGGCAAGCGTATCTTCCGTATGGCCCCCCTGCACCACCACTTGGAGTTGGGCGGCTGGAGCGAGGTGCGCATCGTACTGACCTTTGCGGGTATCACCGTGGCGTTTTGTCTGCTGGCCTTTGTAGGGGTCATGTACCGCTACGCAGTGTAAGAGAGCAAGGATCCGGACAGGCGGAACGGGGAACGCTGTGTGCTGGAAAGGCGGAGAAAAAGGAGGTCAGATATGTTCAGAAAAGCCAAGCGGGACCTGACGATCGAGGAACAACTGGCCCGGGGCCCCATCGACCTGCCCTTTCTCACTTTGGTAGTTCTGCTGACTTTGGTGGGACTGGTGATGCTGCTGTCCGCCTCCTATCCTTCCGCCTACTATAACCTAGATGCCAGCATTGACACCGGAGGAAATCCCTACTATTATTTCCAGCGGCAGCTGGCTTTTGCCGTGGCCGGCCTGGTGGCCATGTTCATCGTTTCCAAGATCGACTACCAGCGGTTCCGCTGGATGTCTGTGCTTGCCCTGGGTGTATCTGTCATCCTGTTGCTGCTGGTGTTTACGCCTTTGGGCCGCAGCGGCGGTGGCGCCCGGCGCTGGATCCAGATCGGGGTGCGCTTTCAGCCCTCCGAGGTGGCTAAGATCGGTATTATTTTGTTTTTTTCCGCGCGCCTGTCCAAACGAAGGGATCAGCTGAAAGAGCCGAAGAAGTGGAACCGCCGGACCCTGACGGGGCGGATGGGAGAATTTCTGGACCGTATCGGGTTTCTGGAGCTGGTCCCCTATGGGATCGCCCTGTTGGCGGTGCTGATTCCCATTGCGCTTCAGCCGCATATGTCCGGCATGATCCTCATTGTTATCGCTGCGGCTTCCGTGCTGTTCGCTGCGGGAATCCGGCTGGGCTGGTTTGTGGCCGCCGGTACGCTGGTGGTGGGGGCGCTGACCCTCATCATCACCAAGACCGATTATATGACCGCCCGCATCAATTCCTGGCTGGACCCGGCCAGCGATCCCCGCGGAGACGGCTATCAGGTGCTCCAATCCCAGACGGCCATCGGCTCCGGCGGCCTGCTGGGAGTTGGACTGGGTAACAGCAAGCAGAAGTACCTGTTCCTTCCGGAAGAGCACAACGACTTCATCTTTGCCATCGTGTGTGAGGAGCTGGGACTGATTGGAGCGTGTGTCATCATCCTGCTGTTCGCCCTGCTCATCATCCGGGGCTACTGGCTGGCCCTTCATGCCCGGGATCGGTTCGGCACCCTGCTCATTGTGGGTATTAATACTTTGCTGGCCGCTCAGGTGTTTTTGAACATCGGCGTGGTCACCGGGGCCATCCCGCCCACCGGCATCTCCCTGCCCTTTTTCAGCTACGGCGGCACCGCCCTGATGATACAGTTGGCAGAAATGGGCATGATATTAAGCGTATCCCGGCAAATCCCCGCTGCAAGGACGGGGTAGTACCAGTTGGAAAAAGCAAAGCTTTTTTGCAACCGTAACGTTGCAGCCCGCCGCAGCGCACTGGCTGCACGCGCACGTTTGCGGACCGAGAAGAGGTTCCGTCCACGTACACGCCGCGGCCGAAAACAGATGATATTGTTTCGCACCGACCGGCGCGAACTCTGTGAGGCCTCTTTGCCGGGCTGCGGAAGCTTAAAGCATAGTCCAAGAGAAACGATAAGTGTGAAAGGACTGAGGCAGAGATGAAACTGCTTTTGACCTGCGGCGGAACCGCCGGACATGTCTATCCCGCGGTGGCCCTGGCCCGAGTGTTCCAGCGGCACTACCAGGACTGTCAGGTGCTCTTTGTAGGGGCGGACGGAGGTATGGAGCTGAAGTTGGTGGCCCAGGAGGGCTATCCCATCGCCACGGTGACCATCTCCAACTTCCGGCGCTCCCTGTCCCCCAAGCAGTGGGGGCACAACCTGAAAAGCGCCTGGAACGTAGTTCACTCCCGCCGCCAGGCGGCAGGCATCCTGAAGGACTTTTCCCCGGACTTGGTGGTGGGGACGGGAGGTTACGCCTCCTTCCCCGCGGTGCGGCAGGCCGCCCGTATGGGCATCCCCACCGCCATCCACGAGTCCAATGCCAGCCCCGGTCTCACCACCCGCACCTTGGCCAAGTATGTGGATCTGGTGATGGTGGGCTTTGAGGAGGCAGTCAAGAGCTACGAGGACCCGTCCAAGGTCAAAGTGACGGGCACCCCGGTGCGGCCGGACTTTTTCGCCCTCACCCGCCAGCAAGCCCGGGCCAAGCTGGGCCTCACCGATGACCGGCCCGTGGTGCTGTCCTTTTGGGGGTCCCTGGGTGCGTCGGTGATGAACAGGGAGATGCTGGACTTCATGGCCTGCTGGCGGGAGGAGGACATGCCCTTCCACCACATCCACGGCGCGGGCCGGGACTATGAAACCATGCGGCAGGGGCTGTCCGGACGGGGACTGGACCCCAAGGACTTCGACCTGCGGCAGTATATCTATGATATGCCAACAGTGATGGCGGCGGCGGACCTGGTGCTGTGCCGGGCGGGGGCGTCCACCCTCAGCGAGCTGACTGCCACCGGAAAGCCCGCCATCCTGGTGCCCTCCCCCAATGTCACCGCAAACCACCAGTTCAAGAACGCCAAGGTGTTGTCCGACCGGGGTGGGGCGCTGCTGGTGGAGGAGAAGGACTGCTCCGGCCAGAAGCTGTACGGGATGGTCCAGGACCTGCTGGCCGACGGTGCGGGTCGGGACCGGATGAGCCAAGCCCAGCTGTCTCTGGCGGTGCCAACAGCGGCGGAGGATATTTACCAGGCTCTGATGAAGCTGATGGGGCACTAACCAAAAAAGCCACTTCCTCATAGGATGAAATGACTTCATCTGATGGGGAGGCCTTTTCATGAGCGAATTGCTGGTTTCCGGGGGGACCCCCCTGGAGGGAGAGCTCACCGTACACGGGGCGAAGAACAGTGTGCTGCCAATTCTGGCAGCTTGCCTGCTTACCCGGGAGCAGGTGACCATCCATAACTGTCCCAGGCTCACCGACGTGGCAGCGGCCCTGGAAATCTTAGAACACCTGGGCTGCACCGCCCAGTGGGACGATGGGGCGCTGACGCTGGACCCCTCCGCCGCTGACGGCGGCGAGATCCCAGAACAACTGATGCGCTCCATGCGCTCGTCCATTATTTTTCTCGGGCCAGTGCTGGCCCGGAGCGGAGCAGTCCGGCTGACTTATCCAGGCGGCTGCGAATTGGGCCCCCGGCCCATTGACCTACATTTGGCGGCGATGCGCTCCCTGGGCGCGCATGTGGCCGCTGGCACGGAGGGATTGCTCTGTGAGGGCAGACTCACCGGCTGCGACATACATCTGTCCATCCCCAGCGTAGGAGCTACGGAGAACGCCATGCTGGCGGCCATGGGGGCAGAGGGGACGACTTACATCTCCAACGCAGCTCGGGAGCCGGAGATCGTGGACCTGGAGCGGTTTCTCAACTGCCTGGGCGGACGTGTCCGGGGAGCGGGCAGCTCAGTGATTTCGGTGGAGGGGATGCGGCCCCTGTCCGGAGGGCACTATACCATTATGGGGGACCGTATCGTAGCGGCTACCCTGTTGGCTGCCGGAGCGGCTGCCGGAGGAAGCGTCCGCCTGAAAGGGGTGGACTGGCGGCACGTGGCCACGGTGAGCGCCGTACTCATGGAGGCGGGCTGCGGGGTTTACAGCGATGGACAGGGAGTCACCCTCCACCGGGACCCGGCCCGGCCCCTGCGGGGAGTGTCCACCATCCGTACCGCCCCCTATCCCGGCTTTCCCACCGACGCTCAGGCCCCGGTCATGGCGGCTCTGGCCGCCGGGCAGGGAACGACCATGTTCGTAGAAAATATGTTTGACAGCCGTTACCGGCATGTCTCCGAGTTGGCCCGCATGGGGGCGGACATCACGGTGGAGGGCCGGGTGGCCCTGGTGCGGGGGGTGCGCCGGCTCCACGGAGCCCGGGTGGAGGCCACTGACCTGCGGGGCGGCGGCGCCCTGGCAGTGGCCGCCCTGGGGGCGGAGGGAGAGACGGTGATCACCGGGGTGCACCACATCGACCGTGGCTATGCCGGGCTGGAGGATATGGTCCGCCGCCTGGGCGGGACCATGAAGCGGCGAGAGGATACAGACGAGGCAAAGGGGGCGTAAGGCGTGGCCCAGGAGCGCAGGCACAAGTCCAGATCAAGACGGCGGCGGGGACGGTTCGGCTTTTTTTACAAGCTGCTGTCCGTGCTGCTGGTGGCAGCCGCGCTCACCACAGCCTGCGTGGTGTTCTTTCGGGTCAACAATATCACCGTGATAGGAAATTCCCGCTACACGGTCCAGGAGGTTATCGAGGCCTCCGGCATCCAGCAGGGCGACAACCTTATCACCCTATCCCCCAGCCGGGTGGCTGCCCGAATTCGGCTGCGGCTGCCCTATGTCAGCTCGGTATCTATCCGTCGGGCGCTACCAGATACGGTGGTGCTGGAAATAGAAGAGCATGCCGCCGCAGCGGCCATCTCGGATGGAAAGGGATGGTGGTATATCGCGGCCCAGGGCAAGGTACTGGAGCAGGTCGGTTCCCCGGGTTCGGTGATGTCTGTCACGGGACTGACCGCCCAGGACCCTGTTCCGGGAGAACTGGTTGCGGTAGAAGAAGAGCAGGCTTCCCGGCTGGAGTATGTGTTGGACCTTCTGATGGCCCTGGACGCGCGGGAGATGCTGGCTGACTGTTCCGCTTTAGACTGTTCCCGGCCTGGGGTGTTGCTGTTGGACTACCGGGACTTCCGGCTGAAGCTGCCCTCGACCGGAGAATTTGACTATATGCTGGGCTTTTTGGAGGGGATCTTCAAAGAAGGCCGGGTGGACCGGGACGGTTCCGGCACCTTTGATTTTACCATCGAAGAGGGCAAAGCGGTTTACAGCCAGGATTGACTGGTCAGCGCGGTCCCGGCCCCGTAGGGGCTTGGGACCGCTTTTTTCAGAAAAGGACCTAAAAATACATGATTTTCTATTGACCAGACCGGGAAAAAGGGCTACAATATTACAAGATATAGTTTTGTGGGAAAAGACAGGTTACAACAACTTGTTTTGACAGGATATACGACTGATTTCATTGACATATGACACAGGAGGGGCACTTTATGGCATTTATGATGGACTCCGGCGTCCAGGGTCAGGACGTTTTGAAAGTCATCGGCGTGGGCGGCGGCGGAAATAACGTGGTCAACCGCATGGTACGGTCTGGGATGCAGGGGGTGGAGTTCATTGCGGTGAACACCGACCGCCAGTGCCTCAACGCCTCGCAGGCGACCCAGAAGCTAGCCATCGGGGAGAAGCTCACCGGCGGCAAGGGCGCGGGGGCGAACCCCGAGGTGGGCCGGGAGTCTGCCAAGGAGAGCAAGGAACAGATCGCCGCTTTGCTGGAGGGGACCGACATGGTGTTCGTTACCGCCGGCATGGGGGGCGGTACCGGCACGGGCGCTGCCCCTGTAGTGGCGGAGATCGCTAAGGAAAAGGGAATCCTTACCGTGGGCGTTGTTACTAAGCCCTTTGCCTTTGAAGGCCGCCGCCGAATGGATCAGGCCATGAAAGGCATCGACGAACTCAAGGAAAAGGTGGACTCTTTGGTCATCATCCCCAACGACCGGCTCCAGTACGCCACGGACGAGAAAATCACGTTTGCCAACGCCTTTGCCATTGCTGACGATGTATTGCGCCAGGCGGTGCAGTCCATTTCCGATCTGATCACTACCACGGGCCTCATCAACCTGGACTTTGCCGATGTCACCGCTGTCATGAAGGACGCGGGCCTGGCCCATATGGGCGTGGGGCGCGCCGCAGGCAAGAACAAGGCGGAAGAGGCCACCCGCATCGCCATCAACAGTCCCTTGCTGGAGACATCCATCCAGGGTGCTCGGGGCATCATCGTCAACATCACCGGGCCCATGGACATGGGGCTGGAAGAGGTGGAGGCCGCCGCCAACATGGTCAAGGAGGTAGCGGACCCCGACGCGCTGTTCATGATGGGCGCCGCCTTTGACGAGGAGCTGGAAGACGAACTGCGGGTCACTGTCATTGCCACCGGCTTCGGCGGCATATCCAACCCGGTACCCGGCAAGGAAGAGCCGGCCAAGGAGGACAAGCCCGGCATCGTACCTCCCGGCGTGGGTCCGGTGGTCCCGCCCACTCCCCTGGACGAGAACGGCAAGGATGAGCCGGAGAGCGACCCCTTTGACGACATCTTTAAGATCTTCAACCGCAAGTGATACATGCTGCACAAAAAGGCCCCATCCCCAGGGATGGGACCTTTTTTGTCAGAAACGGACCGTTGCAACTGCTGGTTGACAAGGTTCCAGCTCCCGTTGGTGGCATGGCAACCGCCCTTTTTGTTATGCTGGAGCCATCAAAAGGAAGGGAGGGAGCGGTTATGACATTAGCCGACCGCATCCAACAGCTGAGAAAACAGAAGGGGATCTCTCAGGAGGAGCTGGCTGACCGGGTGGGCGTGTCCCGCCAGGCGGTGAGCAAATGGGAGAGTGCGCAGAGCGTCCCCGACCTGGATAAGATTCTCCTGCTCAGCGATTATTTTGAGGTGACCACGGACTATCTGCTGAAGGGCATCGAGCCTGCCTCGCCGGTCCGGGACAAGCGGGCGGACGGGCGCATCTTTACCATCGTGGCCTCGGTGCTCAACCTCATCGGGGTGCTGGTGGCCTGCGTGGTGTGGTATGAAACGCAGGAGGCCGGCTCCCTCATCATCGGGGTGGTGTTCCTGGCCCTGGGGTGTATGGTGTTCGGCATCGGCATGGTGGAGTCCGCCCCGGACTCCAAGCCGCGGGCCAAGCGAGATTTCTGGCTGGTGAACATCTGGCTGCTGGCCTTTATGCCCTGGTCCTTTGTGTGGAATGTCATCTATACGTTTCCCGGTGCGCCTTATCCCCTGGGCGGGTGTTTGGGCGTCTTTTGGGTTGTCTATCTGCTGGGATGTACAGCGGTGGCGCTTTTGCAGATAAAAAAGGCCAGAGCGGAAAAGGGCGGCGGCTAATATATCCGAGGAACCCAATCAGACGGCCGGAGTCCGTCCGGCCCGCCCGGTGTGGAGGCGGTGCTTTGAGTCAGTATGGAAAAAGTGGCGAAGGCCCCCGGTCCACTGCGGACCGGGGGCCTTTTGTTCAGGTATTCTCCAGGGGACCGGAGTAGGAGGACAGGTCCAAATACTGCCGCTCTACCGCCGGGACATATCGGCATTCGATCTCGTGCATGCCGCCGTTGAAGGTGCCTTTGTATAGGTAGAAACAGTAGTAGGGCATGGTCAGCCCTCCCAGGTCTGAGCAGTAGACCAGCTCAGAGCGGTAGATGTCCTCCTCCGTAGGCACGGTGCCGTCAGCGCTCCACTCTCCTGCCAAAATCTCATCCCGGGCCTGGTCCATGGAGATGATGGGGTAGTCGCCTAGCAGTTCCTGGGTGAGCTTGGGGTCAAAGTTCAGCCAGAGTCCCTGAGACTCCGGGTTACAGCCCCAGGTGGTCACGGCGGGAGAGGTGGGCCGGGCCAGGGGGTCCGTTCCCTGGGAGATGGTGATATAGTAGCCGTTTGGCTCCCCATCCATGTTCACGCCGCCGCCGGTGAGGCGGCAGACAGGATCATCCATGTCCAGCAGAGCGCCCAGCAGGCGGATAATGGCCTGGCCTTGCTCCAACGCTCCCTCCGGGGTGGTGGTGTCGGAAGACAGGGGGAAGTCTTGGGGCAGGGCGGACGAGGGCAGATATACCCGGTAGGTCAGGTCATAGTGAATCTTGATTGCCATACCGTTGGGCGCAGCGGCCTCCAGATAGACCAGAGAGATATTCTCCTGCCCAGAGGCATCCCAGCACTCAGAGGTGGTCCGAGTGACCTCACAGTCTGCCTGGGTCAGACCCAGCCGGGCCAGAACGTCATCCAGCAGGGCTTCCATAGCGACCTCGTCGGAGGAGACGGGGGTGCCAGAGTCATATCGTTCAACGGTGCTCCGATAGACAGACAGGGTATCTGTTCCGTCAAGCAAGGGGATGGCGTCGCTGAGGTAGTCTCGTACCGCCTGCCGTGGGTCCGGGCCTGCGAAGGCCAAAAGACCCATGCTGCCCTCTTCGCCGATGAATGGCCCCCGGATGCTTAAGACAGGCAGTCCGCCCTGTTCCGGTGGCGCACCTTCCCCGCTGGGAGGTTCGGCATCGCCTGGAGGCTCCTCGCCGGGTGCGGCACCGTCAGAGCCGCTGTACTCAGGACCGGCGCCGCCGCTGCTGCCCTCGTTGGAGGGGGGCGCTGCTCCATTGGCGTTCCCATCGGCAGCGGGCCAGAGGGGCACGATCCGCCACAGCCCGACGGCCAGGAGCAGGCAGGCGGCGCACAGGGCGGCCCATTTCGTCCACTGGTGTTGGGGACGGGGGAGGCGGCGGGGGCAGGCGGCCTCGTCGATGAAGGCGTCGTCCACCTGACCGATGATGGAGAAAAGATGTTCTGCCCGGCGGCTCATATCCAAAGACCCTCCTGTTCCAGATGTGCTTTCAGCCCGCCCCGAGCCCGAAACAGGGCGGACTTCACCGCCCCCTGTCCCATGCCCATGGCCTTGGCGATGTCGGCCACGCTGTCCCCGTACCAGTAGCGGCGCAAAAAGATGATCCTAGGGGCGTAGGGCAGGGACTTGAGCCATGTGTTGATGGCTTCGGCCAGCTCCTTGTCCTCCGCCTGCCGTTCGGGACTGTCCCCGGCGGGCAGGCACCCCTCCAGCTCGCTGAGCAGGGCCTCCAACTGGCCGCCGCCCCGCTTGCCTGCCCGGCTGGCCCGCCAGCGGTCCAGGGCCAGATTCCGGGTAATTTTGCCCAGCCACACCCGCAGGGGGTTTGGCCGCTCCGGCGGCATGGACTGCCAGGCCCGGTGCCAGGTGTCGTTGACGCACTCCTCCGTGTCCTCCCGGCTGTGGAGGATGTTCCAGGCGATGGCGGCGCAGTAGCCGCCATAGGTATCAGCGGTGGCCAGAATGGCCTCCTCTGAGCGGGCCCAGTACAGGTCGATGATCTGAGTATCGGTCATGGCGGGGCCTCCCTTCTCTTTCTCCTAATCCAGATAGACGGGGAAATGGGCGAAAGGTTTCGCCCTGTGCTTTCTTCCTTCCCTTTCCCCGGGAGAGAAGGGCCGAAAGCGCCGGCCCTTGGAAAAAGCTCCCCCTCTGGCCGGAGGACCAAAGGGGGAGCGATCTGTGCAAGGCTTACAGCCGCAGGGCGGCATCGTAGCCAGTGCGGGTGGCGTTACGGACGTTGGAGGGCTTGGAGGCGTCCCCAATGACCACAAAGAAGGGGGCGGTGTTTCGGAAGGACTCCGCCAAGTCCTGGCGGGGCCGCATGCCAGCGGACAGGATGACATGGTCGCAGGCCACGGTCTGCTCATTGCCGTCGCCGTCCACATAGGTGACCCCGTTGGCAGTGATGCCGGTGCAGCGGGCCTTGGTGATGACGGTGGTGTGCTCGTTGAGCCGGTCCAGCAGAGCGTCCCGGGTCAGGTGCATCTCGTCGGTGGCCACCTCGGGGAGCATCTCCAGGATGGTGACCTTCTTGCCAGCCTCGGTGGCCAGGAACAGGCCGGTTTCACAGCCTACCAGGCCGCCGCCCAACACCACTAGATTCTCGCCCAGAGGCGCGCCGGACTTAATCCGGTCATAAGCCTCTTCGGCGGTGAGCACGTTGGACCCGTCCACGCCGGGGACGGGGAGAATGAAAGCGTCCGCGCCCACAGCGGATATCACTGCGTCGGGCTTCATAGCGGCTACGGACTCCGGGGTGGCCTCGGTGTTCAAGCGCACGTCTACCCCCAGCTTGTCCAGCTGGTGGATCTGATAGCTCATGAAGCGGAATAGGTCGTGCTTGAAGGGCACCTGCTGGGAGAACACCAGCTTACCGCCCAGATGGCCGTCTTTCTCCAGCAGGGTGACCTTGTGGCCCCGCTGGGTGGCGGTGATGGCGGCCTGCATGCCCGCCGGGCCGCCGCCAATGACCACCACATGCTTGGGCTGGCCCGCCTTCTCCGGGGCGATCATTTTCAGAAACTTCTCCCGGCCCACGGTGGGGTTTACCGAGCAGGCGAAGGAGGGAGCACGGTTGTAGTCCAGACAGTGGAAGCAACGGATGCAGGGAATGACATCGTCCTCCCGGCCCTCATAGAACTTGTTGGGCCGCTGGGCGTCGGCGATCAGGCCCCGGGCCATGGACACCATGTCCGCCTTGCCCTCGGCCAGGGTCTGCTCGATGAGGTCCGCATCCTGGAAAGCACCCAAGGTGAGAACAGGAATCTTGATCCGGGGATCGGCCTTGACGGCGGCGGCGAATTTGGCGTTGCAGCCGTGGGGGAGAAACTCAGTGGGATGGGTGATATTTTCAGTACCGTTGTAAAATGCGCCGGTGGAGATATGGGCGATGTCGATCCGGTCCTGGAGGTGCTCGATCATCTGGATGCAGTCCTCCACGTGATAGCCCCGGCCATCGGGCCACAGCTCGTCGCCGGAAATGCGGTACTCGATGAGCAGCTTGCGGCCCACCCGCTCCCGGATGGCATCGAGGATCATGTCAGCAAAGCGCATGCGGTTCTCCAGGCACTGGGGGCCGAACTCGTCATCCCGCTTGTTGATGACAGGAGAGTAGAACTGGGATAGGCACAGACCGTGGCCGCCGTGGATAAACAGCATGTCAAAGCCGCACTTCAGAGCGGCCTCCGCCACGTCGCCGTAGGTCTTGGCGATGGCGGCCATGGCATCTCGGGTGAGCTTGACAGTAGGATTACCCTCGGGGTCGGGCTCGCCGTTAATGGAATAGGTGATCAAATTGCCCTGGTGGTCGTGGCCGTGGTACTGGAAAGCCAGCAGTTCAAGGGAAGCCTTGGCGTCATAAAAGTGGATGGCGTCGGTCAGCCGCTGCCAGTGGCGGTGGGACTCGTAATGGTCAATGCGCTCGCAAGCATGGACGGCGTCATAGGGCATCTCCAGGTCCATGTTTTGCGCGGAGTAGGTGATGACGGCACAGCCGCCGGCGGCCTTGGCCGCATAGTACTTCACCGCCGCGTCGGAGGGGTACTCCTCCCGACCATAGAGTAGGTGCACTCCGGCGGGGGCGGACCAGATGCGGTTTTTGAACACCACGTTGCCAATCTTGATAGGCTCGAAGATATGGGGATACTTGGGATGAGACATGATCGCTTCCTCCTTGATGATGTATGGCCTAGGGCGGGCCTTCAGGCAGCCCTGGCAATTTATAGCACACTCGTATCCTCCGTCGGCCTCACGGCAGATGGAAGGGGGTATAAATGCCAAACATGGCGGGATTGATCGTCATAATGTTACCTCCTTCCCACAAAGATGAAGTAATTTTATCATAGATACTCCCAAAATTCAAGGAGACGTGGTAAGATGTCATAGACAGAATGACGCATACTAAATTGTGCGAGACGGCTGAAAGGACGTGGCGGCGTGAAAGGACGTTTTGCCCCGACCCCCAGTGGGAGGATGCACTTGGGTAATTTATTTTCTGCTCTGCTGGCCTGGCTGGACGCGCGCAGCCAGGGGGGAAGCATGGTGTTCCGGGTGGAGGACCTGGACCCAGAACGGTGTACCCTGGACCGAGCCAGACAGGCGGCAGATGACCTCATTTGGCTGGGGCTGGACTGGGACGAGGGAGGCGTGGAGCCGAACTACTGCCAGTCACGCCGCTCCCAGCACTATGAGGCGGCCTTCCGCACTCTGGAGGAGCAGGGGCTGGTCTACCCCTGCTACTGCAGCCGGGCCCAGCGGCTGGCCGCCAGCGCCCCCCACCGCTCCGACGGTTCAGTGGTGTACTCTGGCCGGTGCGCCCACCTGACAGCGGAAGAGCGCGCCGCCCTGGAAGCCCAGGGCCGCCGTCCAGCCTGGCGGGTGCGGGTGCCGGAGGAGCGGGTGACAGTAAATGACCTCCATATGGGTCCTTATACCGAGAACCTGTGCCGGGACTGCGGAGACTTCATCCTCCGCCGGTCCGACGGGGTGTGGGCCTATCAGCTGGCGGTGGTGGTGGACGACGCCCTCATGGGGGTGACCCAGGTGGTGCGGGGGGCGGATCTGCTGCCCTCTGCCCCCCGGCAGGCGTGGCTCCACCGCACCTTGGGGTATGAGCCGCCGGAGTTCGCCCATGTGCCTCTGCTGACGGCATCTGACGGACGGCGGCTGGCCAAGCGGGACCGGGATCTGGATGTGGGGGTGCTGCGGCAGCGGTACACAGCGGAACAGCTCGCCGGGTATCTGGCCTGTTGGGCGGGGCTGCTGGACCGGCCGGAGCCGGTGCGCCCTCGGGAATTAGTGGAGGAATTTTCCTGGAAGAGGGTGCCTCGGGAGGACATCCGCCTGGACGGAATGAAATTTACCTAGCAGTGTAGTCAGAGAGGGGAAAAACAATGCTCACGATCCTATTTCACCGGGCCGGACAGGATGTCCGGGGGGAATTGCTGGAGCGCATGGGCCGGTCCGGCGCCGCCCGGCGGTTGTTGCTGGTGCCAGAACAGTACTCCCACGACACGGAGCGGGCCCTGTGCGCAGTCCTAGGCAATGCCGGAGCCAGCCGGTGCGAGGTGCTCTCTTTTACCCGGCTGTGGGCTCGGGTGGCCGATGTGGCGGGGGGAGGAGCGGCGCCTGCTCTGGACGCGGGGGGACGAGTGCTGCTGCTCTACCGGGCCATGCGCCAGGTGGAGCAGATGCTCACCAGTTACAAGGCGGCCTCCCGCAAGCCCGCTTTCCTCACAGGCCTCTTGGCCTCCATCGACGAGTGCCGCAGCTACGCCGTCACCCCCGAGGCCCTCGCCGGGGCGGGGGAAGCCCTGGGCGGCCCACAGGGGGAGAAGCTGCGGGACATCGGCCTCATTTACGCCGCCTATGAGACCCTGGCCGCCCAGGGACGGGCCGATCCCCGCAGCCGTCTGGACCGGCTGGCCCAGGCCCTCCGGGATACCGGCTGGGCCAAGGGAAAGGAGATCTGGGTGTGGGGTTTTACTGACTTTACCCCCCAGGAGGGGGAGGTGCTGGGGCAGCTCATGGCCCAAGCCCCGGTGACGGCGGCCCTGACCTGCGACCCGGGCGACCCATCGGATATCTTTGATCCAGCCCGCCGGACGGCGGCCTATCTGGCCCGGCTGGCCCAGCGGGAGGGGGTGGCGGTGGAGCGCCATACCGTCCTGCGGCCTTTGGAGCGCTCGGACAGCCTGGTCCATCTGGAGGAGCAGCTGTTCGCCCAGGCCCCCCAGAGCTGGCCTGGAGAGGGCGGCGTGGTCCGCCTGTCCGCCCCGGATCCCCGGCGGGAGGTGGAGCAGGCGGCGGCGGAGATCCTCCGCCTGGCCCGGGAGGAGGGATACCGCTTCCGGGACATCGCGGTGTGCGCCCGGGACTTCGCCCCCTACGAGGGCCTGGTGGACAGCGTGTTCCGCCAGTACGGCGTGCCGGTATTTCTGTCCACCATGACCGATGTGCTCCAAAAGCCGGTGTTGGCCTTGGTGACCGCCGCCCTGGCCGCCGCCGCGGGCGGCTACCCCTATGAGGAAGTATTTCGCTATCTCAAAACTGACCTGGCGGGCATTTCCCGAGCGGAGCGGGACGAGCTGGAAAACTATGTGCTTACCTGGGACCTGAAGGGGAGCGCTTGGACCCGGAAAAAACCTTGGGACATGCACCCGGAGGGGTATGGCTTGGACTTTTCTCAGGAGGATACCGCCCTGGTGGAGCGGCTGGACGGCATTCGCCGCCGGGTGGCCGCCCCGCTGGAGAAGCTGCGGAAGAACCCGGACCATACGGGCCGGGGGCACGCCCTGGCCCTGTACCAGTTTCTGGAGGACATTGATCTTCCCCGGCGGCTGGTAGAGCGCTCCGCCGCCCTGGAAGAGCGGGGAGAGCTCAAGACCGTGGCGGAGTACCGCCAGTTGTGGGACATTCTGGCCGGAGCGTTGGAGCAGTGCGCCCTGCTGCTGGCGGATATGGAGCTGGAGCTGGAGGAGTTCTCCCGGCTGTTCTCCCTGGCCCTGAGCCAATATGATGTAGGCGCTATCCCCGTGTCGCTGGATCAGGTGGCCGCCGGAGACGCGCCAAGGATGGCCGGCCGGACGGTGAAGGCCCTGTTCCTGCTGGGGGCGGACTCCCTGTCCATCCCCAGCTGCGCCGCCGCCCCCGGGGTGCTCACCGACCTGGACCGGGAGGCGCTGGCGGGTTTGGAGCTTCAGCTTGCTCCCCGGCAGGGAGATAAGCTCCAGCGGGAGCTGACCATCGCCTATGAGACCTGCGCCCTGCCCACCCGGCGGCTATATGTCAGCTACGCCCGGTCCGACGGGGCGGGAGGGGACCGGACCCCCTCCTTCCTGTACCAGCGGTTGGGAGCGATCTTTCCCGACTGCCCGGAAGTGCGGGCGGGTGAAGGCTGCCGCCTGGCCGCCCCCGGCCCGGCCCTGGAGCTGGCGGGGGAGCGGGAGGACGTATACCAGGCCCTGTCTGCTCTGCCCGGCTGGGGAGAGCGGGCACAGCGCATCCGGCAGGCCGCCCATTGGAGCCGGGGTCGGCTGTCCCCGGCGGGGGTGAAGGCGCTGTACGGTGGGACGGTGCCCATGTCCGCTACCCGGCTGGACCTGTACCAGTCTTGCCATTTCAGTCATTTTATGCGCTTCGGTCTGGAGGCCAAGCCCCGGCAGCGAGCCAAATTCCGTCCGTCGGACTATGGCACCTTCATCCATGCGGTGCTGGAGGAGGTGCTGGGCCAGGGCCTGTCCCTGTCCGGCGGGGCAAAAGCTCTGGCCGACGATCCGGTGCTGCGCCATACCCTCACCGTCCAGGCCGTCGACCAATACGAGGCGGAAGCCCTGTCTGGCATGGAGGAGGAGACCGCCCGGTTCCGCTACACCTTCCAGAGGATGAAACAGACCGCCCAGACGGTGGTGGACAGCGTGTGCGAGGAGCTGGCGGTGTCCGACTTCACCCCCGCCTATTTGGAGCTGGGGTTCGGCCGGGGGCAGTCCATGCCGCCCTTGGAGGTAGAGAAGGGGGTGCGTCTGCGGCTGACCGGATTTGTGGACCGGGTGGACAACTGGGTGAAAGACGGAAAGCGCTATCTCCGGGTGGTGGATTACAAGACCGGGTGCAAGAGCTTTGACTTCTCCGACGTGGCTGACGGCCGGGGGCTGCAAATGCTGCTGTACCTGTTTGCCCTGCGCCGGGAGGGGCAGACCCTGTTCGGCCCGGAGGAGCTGGTGCCCGCCGGAGCGCTCTATGTCCCTGCCCGCAGCCCCATCGTCAACGGGGAGCGGGCGATGACGGATGAGGATATCGCAGATGCCCGCCAGCGGGAGCTGCGGCGGAAGGGGCTGGTGCTGGACCAGAAAGAGGTGCTCGCGGCCATGGAGCACACAGATGGCAGCTACCGCTATCTGCCCATCTCCGCCGTGGGACGGGGAAAGGACGACTATCTGGTGAGCCTGGAGCAGCTGGACCAGCTGGACGACTATCTGGACCGGGTGCTGGAAGGGGCGGCGGAACAGCTGTCCCTGGGCAACATCGACGCCGACCCCTATTGGCATGACAAAGAGAAAAATGCCTGCCGCTACTGCGACTACGCCGCCGCCTGCCATTTCGAGGAGGGATGCGGCGACAAGGTCCGCCGCCGGAAGGCCCTGTCCGCTGGGGAGTTCTGGGAGCTTTTGAAGGAGAAGGGGGGAGAGGGGCATGGCCATTGAACTGACCGCCCAGCAGGCCGCCGCCGTCACCGATAGAGGGGGCAACCTTCTGGTAAGCGCCGCCGCCGGTTCGGGCAAGACCCGGGTGCTGGTGGAGCGGCTGATGGACCACGTCCGGAAGGGCGCGGACATCGACCATTTCCTCATCATCACCTTCACCAACGCCGCCGCTGCCGAGCTGCGGGACCGGATCGCCCGGGCCATCCACGACCTGCTGGCCCAGGACCCGGCCAACCGCCATCTGCGGCGCAACGCCACCCTGGTGTACAAAGCGCCCATCTCCACCATCGATGCCTTCTGCCTGGACTTCCTCCGGGAATGCGCCACCGCTGCCGGGCTGGAGCCGGACTTCCGGGTGTGCGACGAGGCGGAGAGCCGTGCTCTGGGCCAACAGGCTATGGAGACCGTACTGGAGCGCCGCTATCAGACCATTGAGGATGACAGCGGCTTCCAGGCTCTGGTGGACGCCCTGGCGGGGGACCGGGACGACCAGACCATCGAGGAGGTGGTGTTTGATATCCACCGCCGGGTGCAGAGCCATCCGGACCCTCTGCGGTGGCTGGAGGAACGGAGGGCGGATTTCGTCTTTTCTCCGGACGCAATGCCGGAGCACACCCCCTGGGGCCGCCTGCTGCTGGACGATGGGCGGGCGCTGGCAGACTACTGGGCCGGGGCGCTGGAGGCGCTGGGAGAGGAGCTGGCCTTCGATCCCGTGATGGAGGCCAACTACGGCCCCTCCCTGTCTGCCACCGCCGCCCACCTGCGGGCGCTGTCCCAGGCCATGGGCCAGGGGTGGGACCGGGCGGCTGAGCTGTTCCCCGTGCCCTTTCCCCGGGTGGGAGCGAAAAAAGGGGCGGACCCGGCGCTGAAGGAGCGGGCAAAGGCCCTGCGGGATCTATGCAAAAAACAGGTGACCAGGCTGGGGGAGCGATTCAGCGTGTCCGCCGCCGGCGCCATGGACGACCTGCGCTCGGTAGCCCCGGCTATGGTCACACTATTAGAGGTGACGGCGGAGTACGACCGAGAGCTGACTGCCCTCAAGCGCCGTCGCCATCTCATCGACTTTGCCGACGGGGAGCACCTGACGGCGCGCCTGCTCACCCGGGAGGACGGCCAGCCCTCGGCGTTGGCTGCCGAGTGGTCCCGCCGGTATGTGGAGATCATGGTGGACGAGTACCAGGACACCAACGCGGTGCAGAACGTCATTTTCGACGCCCTGTCCGCCGGGGACAACCTGTTCATGGTGGGGGACGTGAAGCAGTCCATCTACCGCTTTCGCCTGGCAGACCCCACCATCTTCCTGGACAAATACGCCCGCTATGCCGACTACCGGGTGGCGGAGGAGGGAGAGGGGCGCACGGTGCTGCTCAGCGCCAACTTCCGCTCCCGGCCCGAGGTGCTGGAGGGGGTCAATTTCCTTTTCTGCAACGTGATGACCCAGGCTGTGGGGGAGATGGACTATACCCCCGACGAGGCCCTGGTCCCCGGCCGGGCGGACCTGCCCCCCGACGGGCGGTACTGCGTGGAGCTCAGCTGTGTGGACCTTACCGGCCTCACCGACGGGGAGGACGGCAGGGCGGACAAGGACTTGGTAGAGGCCCGGGCCGTGGCGGCCCGGATCGCCGCGCTTCTCTCTGAGGGCTTGCCCATCGGGGAGCGGAGCGTTACGCCGGAGGACATCGTGATCCTGCTGCGCTCTCCCGGCCCGGTGCTGTGGGCCTACACCCAGGCGCTGAATGAGGCGGGTATCCCCTGGCAGGCGGAGGAGGGTGGAGAATTTTTCGGCACCACTGAAATTTCGGTGGCTCTGTCTCTGCTTCAGGTCATCGACAACCCCCGGCAGGACGTGCCCCTGCTGGCGGTGTTGCGCTCCCCCCTGTACGACTTCTCCCCCGACCGTCTAGCCCAGCTGCGCGCCGGAGAGGAGGGGATGGTGTACGACTGCCTGACCGCCGCCGCGGCAAGGGGGGAGACGGACTGCGTCCAGTTCCTGGACACCCTGTCTGAGCTGCGCACCCTGGCCGCTGAGGAGAGCAGCCACCGGCTGCTGTGGGAGGTGTACCGCCGCACTGACCTGCTGGCGGTGTTCTCGACCATGCCAGATGGGGAGCGGCGGAGGGCCAACTTACTGGCCCTGTATGACGCCGCCCGACGGTTTGAAAGCGCCGGACACAAGGGGCTGTTCGGCTTTCTGGCCCATGTGGGCCGGATGATGGAAAACGGCCTGACCCTGCCTGTGCCCTCCGCCTCTGGGGGCGGGGTACGCATCCTGTCCATCCACAAGTCCAAGGGGCTGGAGTTCCCGGTGGTGTTCCTGTGCGGACTGGAACGGCAGTTCAATGAGGGAGATTCCAAGGCTACCATTTTGTTCCACGACAAGCTGGGGCTGGGTCCTAAGCGCACCGACCGGGTGCGGATGGTGCGCTATACCACCATCGCCCGGGACGCGGTGGCCCTTCGCCTGCGGCAGCAGCTGCGGGCGGAGGAGCTGCGGCTGCTGTACGTGGCTATGACCCGGGCCGAGCACAAGCTGTTCCTCTTCACTGCTGTCAACGGCCGGGGGGACAGCCTGAACACCCTGGCCCTCCAGGCCCAGTGCCCGCCCCCTCCTCAGCTCATGGCACAGGCCCGGTCTATGGTCCCTTGGGTGCTGATCCCCGCCCTGTGCAGGCCAGACAGCGCCCCGCTGTGGGAAAATCTGGACTGCGACCGGCCTGCCCCGCCGGCGGAGCTGGGACCCCGGTGGGACATGCGTCTGGTGCCGGGAGAGGATTACGAGACACCTCTGGCCCGTTTCGTCCCCCTGGCGGGGGAAAACGGGGAGGACGCCCCGGAGCCAGGTCCGGGGGCGGAGAAGCTGGCCGCCCGGTTCGGTTGGACCTATCCCCACCAGGCCAGCGTGGACATGCCTTCCAAGCTCACCGCCACCCAGCTCAAGGGCAGGGAGAAGGACACAGAGGTGTCTGAAGAGGCGGAGGCGCTGTCCCCCCAGCGGACGGTGCGCACCCTCCGGCGGCCTATCTTTGAGAAAGAACGCCCTCTCACCCCCACCGAGCGGGGCACCGCCCTCCACTTGGCCATGCAGTACCTGGACTACGCCAGGACGGACACGGAAGAGGACATCCGGGAGGAGGTGGCCCGGCTGGTCAGCGGCCAGTTCATCACTCCTGCCCAGGGGGCGGCGGTGGACACGGCGGCCATCCGGGCGCTGTTCGCCTCCCCGTTGGGGCGCAAGCTGCGCACCGCCCCCCAGGTGGAGCGGGAGTTCAAGTTTTCCATGTTGGTGGATGCCGCCGACTATGACCCGGCGGGAGAGCCAGGGGAGAAGGTACTGCTCCAGGGCGTGGTGGACTGCTGGTTCCGGGAGGAGGACGGCACCGTCACGGTGGTGGATTTCAAGACTGACTGGGTGACGGACGAGACAGTGACGGCCCGGGCGGCGGAATACCGCCCCCAACTGGAGGCCTATACCCGGGCCTTGGGCGAAGGAATGGGGGCGGCGGTAGGCCGCCGGACGCTCTGGTTCTTCGCAGTGGGACGGGAAATTTCCTGGTGAAAAATCAAAAAAGCTCTTGCATTTTCCCCTTTCCCGTGGTAAGATACATTTTGCGTTTACAAGGGGACTTTGCGCCCCTATGACTGATTTCCGACAGAAAGAGGTGAATTCCATGAAGGAAGGCATCCATCCCAACTATCAGCAGACCACCATTACGTGTGCCTGCGGCAACGTGATCGAGACTGGCTCGACCAAGAAGGACATCAAGGTGGAAGTCTGCTCCAAGTGTCACCCCTTCTACACCGGCAAGCAGAAGATGGTGGATACCGGCGGACGTGTCAGCCGCTTCAACAAGAAGTTCGGTCTGGAGTAATTTGTCTTTCGAAAAGCCCATGTCTTCGGACATGGGCTTTTGTGTTTTCGGGAATGGCCCCTCGCAGAAGCGGCCCACAGACAGGAGCGATGTTTATGCACAACTATATCGTTGAGACAGACCGCCTCATCCTGCGTCCCCTGACGGCAGCCGACGCCCCGGCGGTGTTTGCTTGGGGGAGCGATCCAGAGGTCAACCGCTACATGTCGTATCCCTTGGAGCGCAGTGTGACGGACGCGGAGGCTTGGCTGCACGTGGTGGAGAAGAGTGGGCCGAAGGACGGCTATGACTTCGGCTTTGTCCGCCGGGAGGATGGTCTGCTCATCGGTTCTGGCGGAGTCTATCCCTGGACGGACGGGCGGACCTGGACCTTTGGCTATAACCTGCGCCGGGACTGCTGGGGCCAGGGATACGCCACCGAGGCCGCCCGAGCCATGCTGGCCTTTGCCGGAGAAACGCTGGGGGCCAGAGTATTTGTGGCGGAGCACGCCGTGGACAACCCTGCCTCCGGCCGGGTGATGGCCAAGTGCGGCCTGGTCTTTGACCATTTTGGGGAATACTCCAAGCTGGACGGCAGCGAAACGTTCAAAGCTAAGAGCTGGCGTCTGGAACTGGAGTGAGAGCCCCGCCGCCGGGCGCATATACTAATATCAGAATGAAATCAGGAGGGACTGTCATGTTTCAAAAAGTAGACCCCAAGACCCTGGATTTTAACGTCTTTTCCGCCATTGGCGACCAGTGGATGCTCATTACCGCCGGGACCAAGGATAAGTGCAACACGATGACCGCCTCCTGGGGCGGGCTGGGAATCCTGTGGGGCGCGCCCATGGCCCTGGCCTATATCCGGCCCCAGCGGTATACCAGACAATTTGTGGATGACAAGGAATCGTTCACCCTGTCCTTCTTCTCCCAGGACTACCGCAAGCAGCTGTCCCTGTGCGGCTCGAAAAGCGGCCGGGACATAGACAAGGTGAAGGAGTGCGGCTTCACCGTGGCCCAGGCCCAGGGGGGAGCGCCCTATTTTGAACAGGCTGACTTGGTATTCGTGTGCCGCAAGCGGATGGTCGTGCCCATGGATCCGGCGGCCATGCCCCAGGATGTGAAGGAGAAGTGGTACGAGAATGACTACCACATCATGTACTGGGGCGAGATCGTGGAGACGCTGGTACGGAAGTGAGTCCAAAGGCAAAGCCTTTTAACCTTCAGGACCCTGCTTTTGACGTAAGGAGAATGTTATGTTTGAGGAAGAGAAGATCAAGGAAATCAACCAGGCGGTGCTGGTGGGGCTTAACTGCCCGGGGCTGAGTCCAGCGGAGAACGCCAGCGAAGATTCTTTGGAGGAGTTGGCCGCTCTGCTGGACACCGCCGGCGGCACCTGTCTGGGCACGGTGCTGCAGAACAAGAACAGTCCCGACCCCCGCACCTTCATCGGCGAGGGAAAGGTGGAAGAAGTCCGGGAGCTGGCAGGAAGCCTGGGGGCGGATCTGGTCATCTTTGACAACCCCCTGTCCCCCTCCCAGCAGCGGGTGCTCACCGAGGAGCTGGGGGTGACGGTGATGGACCGGGCGGGCCTTATTCTGGACATTTTTGCCAAGCGGGCGAGGACCAGCGAGGGACGGCTTCAGGTAGCCCTGGCCCAGTACAAATACCTGCTGCCCCGTCTCACCGGCATGTGGAAGCATCTGGAGCGTCAGGAAGGCGCCATTGGCACCCGCGGTCCCGGCGAGACCCAGTTGGAGAGCGACCGGCGGCATATCCACCGGAAGATTGCCAAGCTGGAGGAAGAGTTGAAGGACGTGCGCCGGGTCCGGGCCACCCAGCGGGACCGCCGGGAGAAGAACGAGGTGCCGGTGGTTGCCATCGTGGGCTATACCAACGCGGGCAAGTCCACCCTCCTGAACGCCCTCACCGGCGCGGACATCCCGGCCAACGACCGGCTGTTCGACACCCTGGATACCACCACCCGGACGCTGGAGATCTCCGACACCTGCAAGGTGCTTATCTCGGATACCGTGGGCTTCATCTCCAAGCTGCCCCACCAGCTGGTGGACGCGTTTAAGGCCACACTGGAGGAGTTGACCTTTGCCGATCTGCTGCTCCACGTCATCGACGCCTCCGACCCCAACTGGCGGGAACAGGCTGACGTGGTGGACAAGCTGGTGGTGGAGCTGGGGGCGGCGGGGACGCCCCGGCTGGAGGTGTTCAACAAGTGCGACAAGCTGGACGGGGACATCCTGCCCCACGGGGAGGACATTGTGTCCATTTCCGCCAGGACCGGGGCGGGGGTGGACCGGCTGCTGGCTGCCATAGAGAACCGCCTGGGGGAGCGGGTGCGCCGGGTGACCATCCACATCCCCTATGACAAGGGGGGCGTGCTGGACCTGCTCTACCAGCAGGCCAAGGTGGAGCAGGTGGAGTACGGCCAGACCATCGACGTGCAGGCCCTGTGCCCGGAGAAGGTGCTGGGCCGGCTGGGCCCCCTGGTGGAGGGGTGGACGGCCCCCAGAGAGGACTGGGAGGACTGAGCCGGACTGCTTGACACAGGCGGCCCTGCCCTGTATACTGAAATAACAGCATGTTGAAGGAGGTGCCTGGGACGGATGTCATTCCTGCTGAGAGGCTAGCTGGCTTGTGAAACACGGCATTGGGGTCCGCGGTTTGCGGGGCCTTACTTTGTCGTGCCTAAAACAAGCGGCAGGTGTGACAAAGGCCCAGGGCCTTTTATCCCTTTCCGCGCCTGCCTCCCCCCGGTGGGGAGACAGGCTTTTCCATGGAACAGAAGGAAACGGTCCCCCCTGCGGCGGACCGTTATGGACCGCCGGACCGCGCAGTTCGGCCCGCGCGTCCCGCGAGAAAGGAGCAACATGTCTCATAACATACCGACAAGGTCTCTCTGGACCTATGACTTCACAATCATCACCCTGGGCAGCGTGGTGTCCATGGTGGGCAGCACCCTGTCTGGCTTTGCGATCAGCCTCATGGTGCTGGACTACACCGGGTCTACCTGGCTGTACGCCCTGTTTAATGTCTGTTATCAGCTGCCCATGCTGGTAGCCCCGTTACTGGCCGGACCTTATCTGGACCGGATGAGCCGGAAAAAGGTGATCTACCGGCTGGACTATCTCTCTTCCACCATCTACCTGGCCCTGTTTTTCCTGCTGCGGAGCGGTTGGTTCCACTATCCGGCAATGATGGGCTTCTGCCTGCTGATTGGGGCTATCAATGGGGTGTACGTGGTGGCCTACGACAGCTTTTACCCCAACCTTATCACCGAGGGCAACTACTCCAAGGCCTATTCCATCTCCAGCATGCTCTGGCCCATCGCCGCCATGACCCAGCCCATTGCCGCTTGGGTCTACGATCAGCTGGGGACGGTGGTGCCGCTGTTTGCCTTTAACGCGGTGTGCTTTTTCACCGCCGCCTGCTTCGAGCGCACCATCCGATACCGGGAGACGCACATGGACCAGGCCCTGCCTGCGGACGGTCTGGGGGCATTGGGACGATTCACCCGGGATTTCCGGGAGGGCTGGTCCTACATTGCCGGCGAAAAGGGCCTGCTGGTCATCACGCTGTATTTCATGGTATCCAACTTCTCCGGCATGGGGTGCAGCACCCTCCAACTGCCATTTTTCAAGAACAATGCTGCCCTGTTCGCCGCCTGGCCGGTGGCGGTGGTGACGCTGTACACCATCGTGTCCAACTGCTCGGTGGTGGGGCGGTTTATTGGCGGGCTGATCCATTACAAGGTGCGTTTTCCCACCCAGAGGAAGTTTGCCATCGCCATAACCGTCTATCTGGTAGTAGGCGCCTTGGATGGGGTGATGCTCTACTTGCCTGTTCCACTGATGGCGCTTGCCTTTTTTATCTATGGCATGTTGGGAGTGACCTCCTATAACATCCGCATCGCCGCCACTCAGTCTTACATCCCGGACACCAAGCGGGCCCGCTTCAACGGTACCTTCACCATGCTGTGTTCCATCGGGAGCATTGGCGGGTCTATGGCGGGTGGGGCGCTGGGGTCGGTGATGCCGGAGCGCCATGTGGCGCTGCTGTTCTCAGCAGTTTCGGTCATATGCGTGTATCTGTTCATGTTCCGAGGGCGGCGCCATGTGGCAGCCATCTACAACCGGGACCTGTGAGAAAAACAGAATATGGGACGATTCGACGGCTCTTTGGAAAAAGAGCCGTCGCCCTTTTGTTCAAAAGGGAAAAATAAAAAAATTTTTGAATAAAAAGAGGGTTTTATCCTCCTTTTGTAGTATATCTAAATAAGAAATTATACAAGGAGGCGGCGCCGCGTGACCATTCGGGAACAGACGGAAAAGCTGGAACAGAAAACCCTGTCTCCCAGGGCTTGCCTGTCCACTCAGACGAAAGGACGGGCGGTGGAAATCTCACCCTGTCCCATACGCACCTGCTTTCAGCGGGATATTGACCGAGTGATCCACTGCAAGTCGTTCCGGCGGCTCAAGCACAAGACCCAGGTGTTCCTCCAGCCGGAGGGGGACCACTACCGGACCCGAATGACCCACACGCTGGAAGTGGCTCGCATCGCCCGTACCATGGCCCGGGCTTTGCGGCTTAACGAGGATCTCACTGAGGCTGCCGCGCTGGGACACGACCTGGGACATACTCCCTTCGGCCACGCCGGTGAGCGGGCGCTGAGCCGGGTGGTGGAGGGAGGCTTCCGCCACTATGAGCAGTCCTTGCGGGTGGTGGACCGGCTGGAGAACGACGGGGCGGGGCTCAACCTGTGCTATGAGGTGCGCCGGGGCATCCTGTGCCATACCGCCGGAGAGCCGGCGGAAACTCTGGAGGGCCAGCTGGTGCGCTTTGCCGACAAGATTGCCTACATCAACCACGACATCGACGACGCCATGCGGGGCGGCATCATCTTTCCCACCGACATCCCGGTACATATTTCGGAGACGCTGGGATTTACCCACGGCGAACGGCTGGATACCCTCACTATGGATATCATTGAGAACAGCCGTGAAGGAAACGCCATCCGGCAGTCGGAGCACATTGCCCAGGCAATGGCGGAACTGAAGCAGTTCATGTTTGACTCCGTCTATTTCAACCCCTTGGCCAAGGGTGAGGAGGGCAAGGCGGAGGATATGATCTGCCTGTTGTTTGATTACTACGCCAAGCATACGGACAAGCTGCCCCCGGAATACCAGGACATCCTGGTGCGGGAGGGGGCGCAGCGGGCGGTGGTGGACTACATCGCCGGCATGACGGACAGCTACGCGGTGGAGACCTTCAGCAACCTCTTCATCCCCAAGGGATGGATGGTGAAATAAGGGCATGATTCAGGCGAAGGGGGAAGAGATTATGGATGTCCTTTCCCTCCGGGACTGCCCGGAGCAGATGGAGAGATTCATCGCCTGGTTTCAGGACAAATGGGCTACCCCGGACAGCGCCATGGTATACCGGAACTGTATGGAGCACTGTATTGGCTCTCCTTCGCCTCTGCCCCAGTGGTATCTACTGACGGAGGGAGAGCAGGTGTTGGGGGGCGCGGGTCTCATCGTCAACGATTTTATCAGCCGGGGAGACCTGTGGCCCTGGTTGTGCGCCCTGTATGTGGAGGAGCCCTTCCGGGGACAAGGACTGGGAGGGAGGCTCATCAGCCACATCTGCGGACAGGCCCTGGCTCTAGGTTACCACAGTATCCATCTGTGTACCGGCCATGTGGGCTATTATGAGCGATATGGCTTTGTCCATGGGGGCACTGGGTACCACCCCTGGGGAGAGAGCAGCCGCATCTATAGCCGTCGATTATAGAGGAGGGATGGATTGTGGAGGAATACCTGATTCCAACCCGGACGGCCCAGGCGGAATTTGTGGAGAAGCGGTCCACTTTTATCGGCCACGTCTGGCCGGTGGACAGCGAGGAGCAGGCCAGGGCGCACATCGAGGAGATGAAAAAGAAATACCACGACGCCCGGCACAACTGCTGGTGCTATCTCATCAAGGACGGGCCGGTGCGCTACTCCGACGACGGTGAACCCCAGGGCACGGCGGGCCAGCCCATGCTGGCGGTGTTCCAGAAGGAGGGAGTGACCAACGCGTGCTGCGTGGTCACCCGGTACTTCGGCGGGGTCCTGCTGGGTGCGGGCGGCCTGGTGCGGGCCTATACCCAGGCGGCCAAGGACGCGCTGGACGCGGCGGGACTGTCGGTGGTGCGCCGGTGGGTGGAGCTGTCGGTGGACTGCCCATATGGCTTTTTGGAGCGGGTCCGGCTGGAGTGCGCCGCCCTGGGCGGCGTGGTGGAGGGGGAAGAGTACGCCGTCCAGGTGACGCTCCGGGCACTGCTGCCGGAGGGGCAGGCCGAAGCCTTTTCCATGCGGATGACTGAGCTGTCCGCCGGGGCTTTTGGGGCGGTGGAGCTGGGCCAGGTGCTGCGCCCGGCGCCGCTGGAGGGGCGGTAAACGGAAAAAGGACGTGCCTTGTCATAAAGAAGGAGAAATTTGGATAACATCAGGAGGTGAGCGCCATGCCTATTCCAGAGCGGTTCCTGGACGAACTCAATGACCGGCTGAACATCGTGGAGGTAGTGTCCGCCTATGTGCCCCTCACCAAAAAGGGGGCCAACTACTGGGGGCTGTGCCCCTTTCACCACGAGAAGACCCCATCTTTTTCCGTGAATGCGGAAAAGCAGATTTTCCACTGCTTTGGGTGCGGCAAAGGAGGCGGCGCCATCCGTTTTCTCATGGAGATGGAGAACCTGTCCTTCCCAGACGCGGTGCGCAAGCTGGCCGGACAGGAGGGTATGGAGGTGCCGGAGGACGACCCCAGCGGTGGCCGTCGCCGGGAGCGGCGGGCGCGCATTCTGGAACTGAATAAGGAGGCGGCCCGGTTTTACCGCACCATGCTGTCTGACCCCAGAGGGGCGGCGGTAGCCGCCTATATCGCCGAAGCACGGCGCATTAGCCCGAAATATTCCGCCCGGTTCGGGCTGGGAGCGGCGCCGGAGGGGTGGGACAACCTCATTCGGGCCATGGCCGACAAAGGCTATGACAAGGCGGAGCTGTTGGAAGCGGGCCTTGCGGTGTCGGGAAAAAACGGCGGAATCTACGATAAGTTCCGCAATCGCCTGATGCTGCCGGTGATTGACGTGCGTGGGGATGTGATCGGCTTTACCAGCCGGGTGATGGACGACTCTGCCCCCAAATATCTGAACACGCCCGAAACCTCCGTATTCAAAAAACGTTCTGTTTTATATGGCGTCAACTACGCCAAAAGCAGCAAACGGCCCAACTTCATTCTGGTGGAGGGCAACATCGACGTCATTTCCATGCACCAAGCGGGCTTTGACAACACCGTGGCCACCATGGGTACTGCTTTGACGGAAGAGCATATCCGGCTGATCAGCCGGTATACCAAGGAGCTGGTATTGTGTCTGGATAATGATGCGGCGGGAGAGGACGCTACCCAGCGGGCCCTGGCCCTGCTGCGCGGCTCCGACCTGGAGGTGAAGGTGCTCCGCCTGCCCCAGAAGCGGGGGGAGGACGGAACGCTGGGCAAGCAAGATCCGGACGATTACATCAAGCGATACGGCGGCCAGGCCTTTGAGGCGCTCATGAACCGGAGCGAAAACTCTGTGGAATACCGTTTGGGGCAGGTCCAAGGCAAGTACGACCTGGAAAAAGACGACCAGCGTTCGGCCTATCTTCAGGAGGCGGCTGGCCTGATCGCCGGGCTGTCAAGTCCGGTGGAACGGGAAATCTACGGAGGCCGGGCGGCGGATGCCGCCCGCATCTCCCACGAGGTCATGGCCCAGGAGGTGGAGCGCCAGCGCCGGCAGAAAAGCTGGCAGGCCCGGCGCAAACAGGAACGGCAGGACCTGGCCCCGGCCCGGCAGCTCCAGCCCAAGGAGCGGGCCTTGCGATACAGCAATCTGCATTCCGCCAGGGCGGAAGAAGGCATCCTTCGGGTGGTGTTGCTGGACGGAGCCTATTTCCGTCAGCTGGACAGCCTGGGCGAAGAGCATTTTTCCTCCCCCGTACTGGGGAAAGCCTTCTGCCTGCTGCGGCAGCGGTGGCGGGAGGACCGTCCGGCCACCTTGGCGGCGCTGGAGGCGACCGGGGAGTTTTCTCCCCAGGAAATGGACTTATTGTCCGGTATTGTCCAGCAGCCTCAGCCCCGGCATACAGCCCAGGCGGCCTTAGAGGATAATTTGGCTATTGTTTTGGAAGAAGCGGGAAAAAGGACCATTGCCAGCGGCGCTGATCTGGCGGATCTGAGCGCGAGGCTGAAACAGACAAAAGGCTATATGGAGGATGATTGACCATGAGCAGTAAGAAAAAGACGAAGCAGCAGGAGACGCTGGCTGTCATGCGGGTGCCAACGGAGAAGTTTGAGGCGGCGAAAGCCGAGATGATGAAGATGGTAGAAGGGGTACAGGGCGCCGAAAAGCTGGGGGAGCTGCTGGACCGGGGCTATAAAAAAGGCAAGCTGTCCTCTGCTGAGCTTATGGAGGTTTTGGATGCCCTAAGCCTGGAGACGGAACAACTGGATAAGCTTTATGATACCATGGAGAACTTGGGCATCGATACCGCCGCTGACGAGGATTTCCTGCCTGCCCTGGACGATGAGGTGGGGCCTCCGGTGGAAGAACTGGAGGACATTCCGGAGGAGGAGATCGTGGATCCCAACACTCTGGTGGATTCCTTCTCGATTGACGACCCAGTGCGGATGTACCTCAAGGAGATCGGCAAGGTAGACCTGCTCACCCCGGAGCAGGAAATTGTCCTGGCCCAGAAGATGGGCGCGGGAAATACCGCCAAGGAGCAGATGGAGGAACTGGAGAAGGAGGGAGGAGAAGTTCCCGACGAAGTCCGCAAAGAGCTCAATCAGCTGATCAAGGAGGGAGAGCGGGCCAAGCAGTCCTTGGCTGAGGCCAACCTGCGTCTGGTGGTGTCCATCGCCAAGCGGTATGTGGGCCGGGGAATGCTGTTTCTGGATCTAATCCAGGAGGGCAACCTAGGCTTGATCAAAGCAGTGGAAAAGTTCGATTACACCAAGGGGTATAAGTTCTCCACTTACGCAACCTGGTGGATCCGCCAGGCGATCACCCGGGCGATTGCAGACCAGGCCCGCACCATCCGCATCCCGGTGCACATGGTGGAGACCATCAATAAAGTCATCCGGGTCAACCGGCAGCTGCTTCAGGAGCTGGGCCATGATCCCACCCCAGAGGAGACGGCGGCAGAGATGAACATGCCGGTGGAGAAGGTACGGGAGATCATGAAGATCGCCCAAGAGCCGGTCTCACTGGAAACGCCCATCGGCGAAGAGGAGGACAGCCATTTGGGCGACTTCATCCCTGATGAGGATGCCTCTGAGCCCTCTGAGGCTGCGTCCTTCACTCTGCTCAAGGAGCAGTTGGTGGATGTGCTGTCCACGCTCACCCCACGTGAGGAAAAGGTGCTCAAGCTGCGTTTCGGCATTGAGGACGGCCGGACCCGCACCCTGGAAGAAGTGGGCAAAGAGTTCAATGTCACCCGGGAGCGCATCCGCCAGATCGAGGCCAAAGCCCTGAGAAAACTGCGCCACCCTTCCCGCTCCAAGAAGCTGAAAGATTTTCTTAACTAAGAGGAGAAGCTTTCAGGGGACGCGCCCCGGCCGCTTATAGATCTGCGGCTCTTGGTACGCGAAGGCTGATGCCATTGGGCAAAGGGACTGGGAACGCGTCCTATGAAATAGTTCCATGAGAGCCGCGCTTGTGTCCACAGGAGGGGGCAGGCTGGCCGTCTGGCCAAACCTGCCCCTTGCATATTTCAAAAAGTATGTTATACTGTATGATAAACTGGTCTGCGCTGTACATTATGGCGAATCCAACAGGCCATACAAGTTTAGGAGGTTATACCTTTGTCCGACGACCCGTTGTTATCCATTCTCATTCTGGTCATACTTACCGCGATCAACGCTTTCTTTGCTGCGTCTGAGATTGCCGTTATCTCCCTGTCTGAGACGAAATTGAGGAAGCAGGCGGAAGAGGGAGACAAAAAGGCGAAAAAGCTGCTGGCGTTGATGCAAGCGCCGGACAATTTCCTGTCCGCCATCCAAATCGCCATCACCTTAGCCGGCTTTCTGAACGCGGCCTTTGCAGCAGACAGCTTCGCCGGCCCCCTGGTGAATTGGCTGGTACAGGACCTGGGGGTCACGGCCATTCCGGTGGGCGTGCTCAACACGCTGATGGTCATTTTAGTCACCATCATCCTGTCCTACTTCACGCTAGTGCTGGGCGAGTTGGTACCGAAGCGCATCGCAATGAAAAAGACCGAGGGAGTGGCCCGGGCCACAGTGGGGGCGGTCTGGGCGGTAGCCACGGTATTCCGCCCGGTGATTTGGCTGTTGAGCAAGTCCACCAACGGCGTGCTCCGTTTGCTCCACATCGACCCCAAGGCCGATGAAGAGGAAGTCAGCGAGGATGAAATCCGCATGATGGTGGATCTGGGCGAAGAGCGGGGCACCATTGAAGCCAATGAGAAGGAGCTCATTGACAACATCTTTGAGTTTAACAACACCACTGCCGAGGACGTAATGGTCCACCGCACGGACATGGTCATGATTTGGGCAGACGACCCTGCGGACGAAATCCTGCGTACGATTCAAGATTCAGGGATGTCACGCTTTCCGGTGTGCGAGGAGGATGCCGACGATATTATCGGTCTGCTCAATACCCGGGATTATCTGCTTAACGCCCAGCTGGCCCACCCTAAGTCTCTGCGGGAACTGCTGAGACCGGCCTACTTTGTGCCAGAATCGGTTCGTACCGACGTGCTGTTCCGGGATATGCAGAGCAAGAAGGTCCATATGGCCATTGTGGTAGACGAGTACGGAGGAACCTCCGGGCTGGTTACGATGGAGGACCTGCTGGAAGAGATTGTGGGCAATATCTACGATGAGTTCGACCCCCAGGAGGAGCAGGTCATTGAGCAGCTGGAGGACAATCTCTGGCGGATTTCCGGCTCTTGTGAGTTGGACCAGGTGGCCGAGGCGCTGAACATGGAATTTCCGGAGGACGAGGAATCTGACACCCTGGGCGGCCTGGTGTTCGCCCAGTTGTCCGCGATCCCGGAGGACGGCAGTCAGGTGGCAGTGGATACCTGCGGACTTCATATCCAGGTGCAGAATTTTACCGACCGCCGGGTGGAATGGGCCTTGGTGTCCAAGCTGCCTCCCGTATCCGGTCAGCCGGAGGACGAGGAATCAAAATAAGCCTGAAACAGCTATGCGGACGGGACTTGCTCCCGCCCGCATTTTTTTACAGAAAATTCATCAGTTTAGATATTGCCAAACCATTCCGGACATAGTATGATTAGCCCGGTTAAATTTGTGACAAATCAGAAACGGTATCAGACAGGAGGAAGATACCCATGAGAAAAACGAAAATCGTATGCACCCTCGGCCCCGCCTCGAACGAAGAGACAATCATCGAGCAACTAATCCTTGCCGGTATGGACGCGGCGCGCTTTAACTTTTCCCATGGAACCCATGAAACCCATCTTGCCCAGCTCACCCGCTTCAAGCACGTACGGGACAGCCTGGGCCGTCCGGTGGCTACCATCCTAGACACCAAGGGTCCGGAAATCCGAATCCGCACCTTTGGTTGCGGCACCATCACGCTCAAGGAGGGACAGACTTTTGTCCTCTCTACAGAAGAGGTGGAGGGTACCCAAGAGCGGGTATCTGTTACCTATGAGAATCTCCATAAAGAACTCCAGCCCGGCTGTCATATTCTTATCGACGACGGTTTAATCGAACTGGAGGTCATGAGTATCCAAGGCCGGGAGCTGAATTGTACGGTTCTGAGCGGAGGAGAGCTGTCCAGCAATAAGAGCATCAATATCCCCGGCGTATCCATTGCGCTGCCTGCCCTGACGGAAAAGGATAAGGAGGACTTGCGCTTCGGCGTAGAGAATGACTTTGACTTCATTGCGGCCTCCTTTGTCCGCCGGGCCAGCGATGTGGAGGAAATCCGCAAGGTGCTGGCTGAATACGGCGGAAACGACATCGGCATCATTGCCAAGATCGAGAACCGGGAGGGGGTAGACAACCTGGATGCCATCATCGAGGCGGCCGACGGCATTATGGTGGCCCGGGGCGATTTGGGAGTCGAAATTCCCGCCCACGAGGTGCCCGTCCTTCAAAAGCGGATGATCAAAGCAGCTGTCCGGGCGGGGAAGCATGTCATCACTGCGACCCAGATGCTGGATTCTATGATCCGCAACCCCAGGCCCACCCGCGCGGAGGTGTCCGATGTGGCCAATGCAGTATTCGACGGCACCAGCTGCGTTATGCTCTCTGGAGAGACCGCCTCGGGGAAATACCCTGTGGAGGCGTTGGAGACTATGGTGGATATCGCCATGGCTGCGGAAGGGGCCATCGACTACTGGAAGCGGTTCCGCAACACTCCGTTTGACCATACCACTTCCATTACCGATGCCATCAGCCATACCAGCTGCCTGACCGCGATGGATTTGGAGGCTTCGGCCATTATTACGCCCACCCAGTCAGGCTATACCGCCCGGATGATCTCCCGGTTCCGGCCGGGCTGCGTGGTAGCGGCTCTGACTACGGAGGAGCGGGTGCGCCGCCAGCTGGCCATCTCCTGGGGCGTGATGCCCTATCTGACAGGCAATGTGGACTCGACGGACCGGCTGTTCTCCATGTGTGTGGACTCAGCCAGAAAGGAAGGCGTTGTCGAACCCGGCGACACGGTGGTTATCACCGCCGGCGTCCCCATCGGCAAGAGCGGTTCCACCAACTTGATCAAGGCGCAGGTAGTGAAGTAAAGCTGCAAGGGTCTGGCCCTTGCCAAATCGGGCGGGACGGCCTCGACCGTCCCGCCTTTTTGGAAAGTGCGGTGTTTCCTTGAACATTTTTGACATTATGGGCCCTGTTATGGTGGGACCGTCCAGCTCCCACACAGCGGGGGCGGCCCGAATAGGGCGGGTGGCCCGGCACCTGCTGGGAAGCCAACCGGCCCAGGCAGAGATTTTACTCCACGGATCCTTCGCATCTACCGGGGCGGGCCATGGGACGGACCGGGCCATTGTGGCCGGCCTGCTGGATATGGCGCCGGATGATCCCAATCTTCCCCACAGTTTTCGGATAGCCAAGGATGCGGGGATAGAGGTGTCTATCCGCACCGTGGAACTGCGGGACGCCCATCCCAACACTGCCGTTCTCCATTTGACCGACCGCTCGGGACAGACTTTGTCCGTCTCTGCCTCATCTCTGGGTGGAGGGCGCATCCGGGTCAACTCCATCGACGGCATGGGGGCCGCTTTTTCCGGAGAACTGCCCACGGTCATCATCCGCAACGAGGACCGTCCCGGCATTGTGTCTGAGGTCAGCCGCGCCCTATCCCGCCGGGGCGCCAATATCGCCACCATGCAGCTCTACCGGGACCGGCGGGGCGGCCTTGCGGTTATGGTCATGGAGTGCGATGATCCGCTGCCGGACGGCCTGCGGGAAGAGTTAGCCGCCATAGACGGTGTGGTGCGCTGCACCTGTCTGGAATTGGAGGGAGGGTAAGCATGTCCTTTCGATCAATAGACCACCTGCTGGATGCGGGGCGGGAGATGCCCTTGTGGCGGGCGGTGTTGGAGGATGACTGCCGGGACCGTGGGGTAGCTCAGACCGACAGTATGGAGCGTATGGAGGGCCTGTGGCGGGCCATGGGACAGTCGGTGGATGACTACCGGGCGGACCGCCGCTCCCCCTCTGGACTGTCCGGGGGGCAGGGGGCGAAGATGGCCGCAGCGGCCAACCCTCTGTGTGGATCATTTCTGCAATCCGTCATCGCCACGGCTCTGAAGGTGGGAGAGCATAACGCCTGCATGGGCCGCATCGTGGCCGCCCCTACGGCGGGGGCCAGCGGGGTGATGCCCGCCGTCCTTATCCCCCTTCAGCACAAGGAGGGCCTGTCCGACCAGACGATGGTGGAGTGCCTGTACGTGGCAGCCGGTTTTGGACAGGTCATCGCCGCCCGGGCTTCCATCTCGGGAGCGGAGGGCGGCTGCCAGGCCGAGGTGGGTTCCGCCTCAGGGATGGCCGCCGCCGCGCTGGTCCATGCCCGGGGCGGAACGCCTGCGCAGATGGCCTCCGCCTGCGCCATGGCGCTGCAGAACGTGCTGGGCCTGGTGTGCGACCCGGTGGCCGGGCTGGTGGAGGTGCCCTGTGTCAAGCGCAATGTCATGGGTGCGGTGAACGCCTTGGCCTGTGCGGACATGGCGCTGGCGGGCATTGCCGGGGCCATCCCCTGCGATGAGGTCATCGACGCTATGGCCTCTATCGGCCGCTGTTTGCCTGCCTCCCTGCGGGAGACAGGGGAGGGCGGCCTGGCGGCCACGCCCACCGGGCGGAAGCTGGCAGAGGGCCGGCCTCTCCCCAGCCAGATGTGATACTGAAAAAGGAGCTTTTGTTATGTATACGTTCAACCACTTCAATTTTAATGTGACCGATTTGGACCGGAGCTTGGCCTTTTACAAACAGGCTCTGGGCCTGGAGCCTGTGGGCAAGACGATCGCACCAGAAGACGGCGGCTTTGTCATCACTTACCTGGGAGATGGCAAGACAGATTTTCGGCTGGAATTGACCTGGGTGAAGGATCACCCCCAGCCCTATGACCTGGGGGAGTGTGAATTTCACTTGGCGATGACGGCAGAGGACTATGACGAGGCGCTGGCCAGGCACAAGGCCATGGGATGTGTATGCTTTGAAAATCCGGATATGGGGATTTATTTTATCGAGGACCCGGACGGTTACTGGATTGAGATTGTTCCTCAACGTTAACGGGCGGAAAAAGGAATAGGCCTGGCTGTCTGTCAGTTGACAGCCGGGCCTATTTTCGTTAGAATAAAAAATGTAACACGGCTACAACTGCCGCAGGTCCTGGATGACACCTTGGATCAGCTTAGACGGGACCCAACTGTCCAAAAAGTCTGCCAATTGTTCCAGTGTAACCGTGCGGGCCGCGCCCTTGACTGGATGCTTGGCCAGCATGGGTACCTTCCGCTGAAAGACTGCCCGGCTGCGGGGATTATCCCACAGCTCACCCAGCGTAATCTGATTGTTCCGTAAGTCCATTGCTTCACCTCCCCACCCAGTATATGTGCCAGTGCGTTAAAAATACGCTTCGGACCGATGGGGCAGACTAAAACCAGACCCCGGTCCGGCGGCGAGTCCGGGTGGGGCCGCTTGAACGGGGGATCCAAATGAGAAAAGAACAGGAGCCAAAGCTGCTCAGAGGCCGCCATGTGGCCAACAAGAAACTGGTATATACGATCTACTTCACCCTGCGGGTGCTGGTTATCGTAATGATGGTGGCCCAGTTTTTCAACGGAAATTTTGAAAATGTACTGTTGTGCGCGCTCACCCTGGTGCTGTTCCTGCTGCCCTCGGTGCTGGAACGAAGCCTTCACATTGACCTGCCGGATACCCTGGAGATCGTCATCCTACTGTTCATTTTTGCTGCGGAGATTTTGGGGGAAATCCAGTCGTTCTATATCACCTTCCCGTATTGGGACACCATGCTTCATACCATGAACGGCTTTTTGTGCGCCGCTATTGGCTTTGCTCTGGTGGACCTGCTCAACCGCAATGAGCGGGTGTCCCTGAATTTGTCTCCCTTTTTCATGGCGGTAGTGGCCTTCTGCTTTTCCATGACCATCGGTGTAATCTGGGAGTTCTTTGAGTTTTTCATGGACCATGTCTTTTTGATGGACATGCAAAAGGACACTATTTTGAACACCATCTCTACGGTTAACCTGGACCCTGACCACGGCACCAAAGCCGTCATCGTCCGAGGCATCCAGGACGTAATTCTGGTGCTGGAGGACGGATCCCAGATGCCCCTTGGGCTGGGCGGTTATCTGGATCTGGGCATTGCAGACACCATGGAGGATCTGCTGGTTAACTTCATTGGCGCGGTGGTGTTCTCCGCGATTGGTTTTATCTATGTTAAAACCCGGGGAAGAAGCCGTATTGCGCCCCAGTTTATCCCCCAAGTGCTGGATGTGCCGGAGGAAGCCGAAGAGAACTCTGCTGCCAAGGCAGGAGGAGGGGCGGCCCAAGAGGGCGGGGTTGAAAAATTGGAAGAATAATCCATCCGTCCTCAGGCCATACTATCCTCGTATCCGATATGGAACGCGAGGAGGAAAACACACATGTTTGATCAAACCAACCCCAGCATTAAGTGCAATGTGTCCAGCTGTGCCCATCACAAGAACCAGTCCTGCACTCTGAATGAGATTCAGGTGGGCTGCACCCAGAACAGTGTGGGCAACTGTAAGGAGACCGAGTGTTCTTCCTTCCAGTTGGGCGACCATGGCACCAACTGTGGCTGCAAGTGACCGATTGAACCCGGAGAACAAAGGGGGACGAGAGATCGTCCCTCTTTGCTTTTTGCCTAAAAATCTTTTCGTTTAGAGCAGTTCTTTGGAATAGTGCAGAAAAATTTGAAAAACATTTGGTTCGCCGTTGACAAATCGCCCGCGACACGGTATAGTAGCTTTATTACTCTAAAGCAAATAATGCGTTGAATGCGTTGACCAGGCGAGTAGCCCCCCTGCGCAAGCCCAGAGAGAAGGCGGCCGGTGTGAGCCTTCGTGAACGGGGTGCGGTGAACGTCACCTGAGAGCAGTCCGGCTGAACAACGGTTTCCTGTTTAGTAGGCTGGAACGGCCCCCACCGTTATCGGGCAATGAGTGTGCAGGACCGATTGGCCTGTAAATGTAGGTGGTACCACGGAGCATGGCTTCGTCCTATCAGGACGATGACCATGCTTGTTTTTATTTCCCGGTAAAGTCCGGGGAAACAGTTTATAAGGAGGGAGAGATCCAAATGTTGATGAGAGGGTCCCAGATTGTGATGGAATGTCTGCTGGAGCAGGGGGTAGATACCGTATTCGGCTATCCCGGCGGTACGATCCTGAACATCTACGACGAATTCGAGCTTCACGGCTATAAGGAGAAGATCCACCACTACCTGACCAGCCACGAGCAGGGCGCGTCCCACGCCGCCGACGGCTATGCCCGGTCCACTGGAAAGGTGGGAGTATGCTTCGCCACCTCCGGACCCGGGGCCACCAACCTGGTCACTGGCATTGCCACAGCCTATTATGATTCCTCCCCTGTGGTGTTTATCACCTGCAACGTGTCGGAAAATCTGATTGGAAAGGACTCTTTTCAGGAGGTGGACATCACCGGCATCACCATGCCCATCACCAAATGCAATTTCCTGGTAAAAGATGCCGCGCAGTTGGCTGATGTCATCCGGGAAGCCTTTGCCATCGCCCGGTCCGGCCGACCGGGGCCGGTGTTGGTGGACATCGCCAAGAACGCCACTGCCGCCATGGCTGACTACGAGCCTCTGCCCGTATCCGAGCACGCCAGCCATGGCCGGCTGGCCAACATGCTGCGACGGGCGGACCGGGACTTGAAAAACCCTGAGCCAGACCAGGGAGACATCGACAAGCTGCTGGATCTGATCGAGCAGTCCCAGCGGCCCATGGTGCTGGTGGGGGGCGGCGTGATCCGCTCCAGAGGCGCGGTGCCCGAGTTCCGCCGATTCATCGAGACGCTGGACGCCCCAGTGGGTTCCACCATCATGGGCGGAGGGGCCTGCCCAGGGGACCATCCCCTGTTCACCGGCATGGTGGGCATGCACGGTTCCCACGCCTCCAACATGGCCACTGCCGAGTGCGACCTGCTCATCGCCATCGGCTGCCGCTTCTCTGACCGGGTAGCCACCGATCCGGCCACCTTTGCCAGAAATGCCAAGATCGTACATATCGACATTGACCGGGCGGAGATTGACAAAAACGTGCTCACCTACCACCACATCATCGGAGACGCCCGGCGGGTGCTGGAGCTGCTCAATGAGAAACTGCCCAAGCATGACCATTCTGAGTGGAAGGCCCAGGTGTTCGCCCGCAAGGAGATCCCACTGAAAAAGGACGATATCCTGCATCCCCACGAGATTTTGGAAACCATCCAGGAGCTTACCGGCGGAGACGCTATTATCGCCACGGATGTGGGGCAGCATCAGATGTGGTCCTGCCAATACTATCACTTCTCCCGGCCCGGCCAGTTGCTCACCAGCGGCGGGTTCGGCACCATGGGCTTCGGCCTGGGGGCGGCGATGGGGGCCAAGGTGGGCAATCCGGACAAGGTGGTGGTCCACTGTACCGGAGACGGATGCTTCCGCATGAACTGCCATGAGCTGGCTACAGAGGAATACTACAATATCCCGGTGATCACCGTCATTTTTGATAATCGGACTTTGGGCATGGTTCGCCAATGGCAGAACCTGATTTATGACAAAAGGTTCTCCCAGACGGATCTGGACCGGGGCCCCGACTTCGTCAAGCTGGCCCAGGCCTATGGACTCCACGGCTTCCGGGCTGCCAATCAGGCGGAATTCGCCGAGGCGTTCAGGCAGGCTTTGGAGCTGGGCACCGGATGCGTGATCGACTGCGCCATTGACATCGACGCCATGGTTCACCCCATGGTCAACGGCGGAACCCCGGTCACTGATTTCCTGTTGGATTAAGGAGGGAACAGCATGAACACGGCCAATTATAAACGCCATACCCTGTCCGTACTGGTGGAGAACGCCGCCGGCGTGCTCAGTCAGGTATCCCGGCTGTTCTCCCGCAAGGGATACAACATCGAGTCCCTGGCTGTAGGCACCACCGATGACCCGGAGGTGTCCCGTATCACCATCGAGGTACTGTGCGACGACCAACAGATCGAGCAGATTACCAATCAGTTGCGCAAACAGTTCACCGTCTATTCTGTGCGGCTGCTGCCACCGGACTCATCTATCCGGCGGGAGCTGGTGCTCATTAAGGTTAAGGCGGAGAGCCGGGAAGTGCGAAACGAGGTCATTCAGATCGCCAACATCTTCCGGGCATCCATTATTGATGTATCCACCTCCACCCTGACCTTGGCGATCATCGGGGAAGAGTCCAAGGACAATGCACTGGAAAAGCTTCTAGAGGAGTTTGGAATTCTGGAGCTGGTGCGCACCGGCATGGTGGCGTTGGAACGGGGCAGAGCCACCATTAGTGATAACGAGGACAACAAGGAAACCGGCGAGTTTGTATTGGGCAAAAACCTGCTATGACCGAGAATAGCAGGGGGCGGCCTTGGGCCGCCTGGGCTGTTGTGGCAGTATGGACTGTATGCTTTTGCCTGGATTTGTCCCTTGACGTTTCTGGGATGCTGGCTGGACAGGGAATCCATGCGCTCAACGGACAGTATTACCGGCTTTTTTCCGGCCTGCTGCTTCACTCCGGATTTCTCCATTTAGCGGTCAACTGTATGGCCATGTACTGGGCCTGTCGGGTGCTTATGCCCATTCTGGGCTCGGGCAAGTTGCTGCTGTTTGCGCTGGCGGCAGGCTGCGGGGCGCAGGCGGCTTTTCTCCTGCTGCTGGCGCCGGACGCGGCCTATTCTGTGGGCGGCTCTCCTCTAGTGTTTGCCCTGATTGGTCTGCTTATCCCGCTGCGGCTGCTGCGGCCAGAGGCCTCCCACCGAGTGCTGGGTTCGTGGTGTGGACGGCTGCTGCTGTACTATGGGGTGTTGGCCAATGTGCCGGTGCTTCCCAGCATGGATATAAGCACCCTCGCCCTTCATCTGATGGCCTTGGCCCTGGGCGCTGCGGTAGGTTGGGCAGCCTTAGGCTGTGGAGTTTAATAAGTTTCTCACTTTATTTTTTAAGGAGTTGTTTTATTATGGCAAAGATGTACTATGAAAAGGACTGCGACCTGAGCTACCTCAAAGGGAAAAAAATCGCCATCATCGGCTACGGCTCTCAGGGCCACGCCCACGCCCTCAACCTGAAGGATTCCGGCTGCGATGTGTGTGTTGGCCTGCGGGAAGGGTCCAGGAACTGGGCCAACGCCGAGGCCGCCGGTCTGACAGTCAAAACCGTGCCCGAGGCCGCGAAGTGGGCAGACATTGTGATGATGCTCATCAATGACGAGGTCCAGGCTGAGGTCTATAAGAAGGATATCGCCCCCTATATGACCGAGGGGAAGGCCCTGGCCTTTGCCCACGGCTTCAATATCCGCTACCAGCAGATCGTGCCCCCTGCCGGGGTGGACGTATTCATGGCCGCTCCGAAGGGCCCCGGACATACCGTGCGCTCCACCTATGTGGCGGGCAAGGGCGTGCCCTGCCTGGTGGCCGTGGAGCAGGACGCCACCGGCCGGGCCTATCAGATTGCCCTGGCTTACATTGCCGGCATCGGCGGCGCCCGGGCGGGCGTGATGGAGACCACCTTCCACGACGAGACGGAGACCGACCTGTTCGGTGAGCAGACCGTGTTGTGCGGCGGCGTGGTGGACCTGATGCGCTGCGGCTTCGAGGTGCTGGTGGAGGCGGGCTATGAGCCGGAGAACGCCTACTTTGAGTGCATCCACGAGATGAAGCTGATCATCGACCTGATCAACAAGGGCGGCGTGGCAGCCATGAACTACTCCATCTCCGACACCGCTGAGTTCGGCGAGTACGTCTCCGGCCCCCGGGTCATCCCCCACGAGGAGACCAAGGCTCGGATGCGCGCCGTGCTGTCCGACATCCAGGACGGCACCTTTGCCGGCAAGTGGATCGCCGAGAACAAGAATGGCCGCACGTTCTTCAACTCCAAGCGTCAGCAACTGAAGAAGCACCAGATGGAGGTTGTTGGCGAGGAGCTGCGCCGCAATATGATCTGGGGCGGGGACCAGGATCTGGATACTGCTTCGAACTAAATCGGAGGGAAAAAGGCTCCGCGCAAACCTGAAAAGAGAATTTCATTGGAAAGGACCTGCCTGCTGGACAGGTCCTTTCCTTTTTGAAGTCTGTTTCCACAATCACCCCGGGAAGCGGAGACAGATGCATACCCGATATAGAAGCGAAACGGCAGGAACTTTTTCGTTTGGAGGAAAAGGGCAGGCATGTCCGGTGCTTGACACCATTTCCCCTTCGTGGTAATATACTAACACAAAAGCATATCGCGATGAACGCAGGAAGTAACCCGTCTGGAAAGCGTCAGAGAGGGGCCGCCACCGGCTGAGAGCGGCCTTCGTGGAACATTTGGGTGAAATGCAAGCGGGAGCGAGGGGGACATGGATGCCCTCCGTCCGGCCACGTCACGGCCTTTGAGTGAGAAACGAGAGTGGAACCGCGGTCTTGCCGCCTCTCATACCATGGAGTATGGGGGGCGGTTTTTGCATGCCTCCCAACCAAGTGTTTTTGTGCGGAAAAGGAGGCATACTATGACCCGATTAGGAGAGCTGCTCCGGGCCTATCAGGACCGGGACCCGGCGGCCCGCAGCCGCCTGGAGATTTTCCTGCTCTATCCCGGCGTACACGCCGTCATTTTTCATCGGGTGTCCCACTGGCTGTGGCGGCATAACCTGCGTTTTTTGGCCCGGCTCAACTCCCAGATCGCCCGCCACTGCACCGGCATTGAGATCCACCCCGGAGCCAAGATCGGCCGCCGCCTAGTCATCGATCACGGTATGGGCATTGTCATCGGAGAGACCGCCGAGGTGGGGGACGACGTGCTCATTTACCACGGCGTCACCCTGGGGGGGACGGGGAAGGACCATGGCAAGCGCCACCCCACCATCGGCAGCAATGTGCTTATCTCCACAGGAGCCAAGGTGCTTGGCCCCTTCAAGGTGGGCGACGGGGCCCGCATCGCCGCCAACGCCGTGGTGTTGGGGGAGGTGCCGGAAAACGCCACCGCCGTGGGCATCCCCGCCCGAGTGGTGCGGGTGGCCGGACAGAGACCCGACTTCGCGGAAAAGGTGGACCAGGTCAACGTCACCGATCCGGTCCAGAAGGAGCTGCAAGCCATCCAGTCACGGCTGGAATTTTTGGAGAAGCTCATGGAGAAGAAGATACAGGAGGAGTCTCCGCCCTCCTGACCAAAGGAGAGCGATCCCTGAGACCGAAGACCACCCCGGAGGCCTGAGACCGCCGGACAGACAAGGAGGAACCACCAATGTATTTATACAATTCTGCCACGCATAAAAAGGAGCCGTTTCAGACCCATACCCCCGGCCGGGTGGAGATGTACACCTGTGGACCTACGGTGTACCACTATGCCCACATCGGCAACCTGCGCTCTTACATTATGGAGGACGTGCTGGAAAAGTACCTGCGTTACGAGGGGTATGACGTGAACCGGGTGATGAACATCACCGACGTGGGGCACCTGGCCTCCGACGCTGACACCGGCGAGGACAAGATGCTCAAGGGTGCCCGGCGGGAGCACAAATCGGTCATGGAGATCGCCCAGTTCTATACCGACGCTTTTTTTGCGGACTGCAAGGACCTCAACATCAAGACCCCCGACGTGGTCCAGCCTGCCACGGGGATGATCGAGGACTATATCAAGACGGTCTCCGGGCTGATGGAAAAGGGCTATGCCTATTTTGCCGGGGGCAATGTGTACTTTGACACCGCCAAGCTGCCCCACTACTACGTGTTCAACGCCCACGACGAGGAGGACCTGGCCGTGGGCGTCCGGGAAGGCGTGGAGGAGGACCGGAACAAGCGCAACAAGAACGACTTCGTCCTCTGGTTCACCAAGTCCAAGTTCGAGGACCAGGCCCTCAAGTGGGATTCTCCCTGGGGAGTAGGCTATCCCGGCTGGCACATTGAGTGCTCCTGCATCTCCATGAAGTACAACGGGGAGTATCTGGACCTGCACTGCGGCGGCATCGACAACGCCTTTCCCCACCACACCAACGAGATCGCCCAGTCGGAGGCCTATCTGGGCCACCCCTGGTGCAAGCAGTGGTTCCATGTCCACCATCTGAACACCAACTCCGGCAAGATGAGCAAGAGCAAAGGGGAGTTTCTCACCGTCTCCCTGCTTCGGGAGAAGGGGTACGATCCCCTGGCCTACCGCTTCTTCTGCCTCCAGAGCCACTACCGCAAGGCACTGGTATTCTCCTGGGAGAACTTGGCCAACGCCGCCACTGCTTACCAGAAGCTGGTGAAAAAAATCGCCGCCCTGAAACCGGGAGACGGCGGGGTGGACGAGACTGTGGTGAAGGAGTACCGGGAGAAATTCATCCAGCAGGTGGGCAACGATTTGAACACCGCCCAGGGGATCACCCTGCTGTACGACGCGTTGAAGGCCAAGACTGGCGACGCAACCCGGCTGGCCATCCTGGCCGATTTTGACCAGGTGCTGTCTCTCTCTTTGCTGGAGAAAGCCGCCGCGGAGCGGGAAAAGATCCAGGCGGCGGCCCAGCTCACCGCTCAGGTGACGGACGACTTCCTCATTCAGAATGCCCAGGGACGGGTGAATGACCAGATCACCGCTCTGTTCCACCAGCGGGATGAGGCCAAGAAGGCGAAAAACTACGCCGAGGCCGACCGCATCCGGGCCGAGTTGAACGCCATGGGCATCCAGTTCAAAGACATCCCCGGCGGGGTGGAGCTACTCTGATCTTGGCGGGGAGCGGCAGGATCGCCGGCCTGAGAAAAGGCGGGCGGACAGGTTTTTCCGTCCGCCCGCCTTTTTGCAGTTAGTGGTCTTCTCCCCGTAGTACCCGAACGCCTGCCACGGTCAGGGCTGCCCCGCCCAGCAGCACCAACAGGTCCCACGTGAGGAAAAAACCAACAAGGCATATCGCCGCTCCGCCGAAGCAAAGCACAACCATAACCCAGAAATACAGTTTGTCTTTCCAGTTCTGGTCTTTCATGGTTGCTGCCCCCAATCCTTATATGTATCCTTCATCGGCTTGTCCACAGGGGCATGAAAATCCGGTGAAGCTCCTGTACCAGTTAATTCATGCCTTGCTGCAAGTTTTTCAGTTTCCTTTGACAATTATATCATACGTTGATATTTTTTCAACTTTTGGCTATTTCGCAATAAAAATATCCGAGGATTCCCTCGGATATTTTTCGGGCTCACAAAAACCCTTTCATCTCCTCGATGTTGGCCTGCTCGGTCTTGAGCAGCTTGTCTGCCAGGTCCTTCACCTTGGGGTCTTTCGGGTGGCAGTCCCGGAGAGTGCGCAGGCTCTTGGTCACTCCCATGGTGGAACCCTGGATCATCATTTCCGCGATCTTGGTGGACGAATGGTCCATCATGGTTTTCATGGCGCTCATCATTCCGCTGGACAGCTTAGCTACCGCACCCACCCCGTCGGGCTGAATTCCCCGGGCCCGGAGCATATCCCCAGCGGAGGCCTGTAAATCGTGGTATTCCCGCTTCTGCCGTTCCAGCGCCTGATTCAAAGACGGATCCCGGCTGCGCTTGAGCACCGATGTGATGCCGTCCTGTCCCATCTCGGCGGTCTGATAGACGTGACTGAGCAGATCAATTTCATTCATGGTCATCACCTCTGATCCAGTATGCCCGACTTATCCCCTTGCAAAGCTGGTAAAGTTGGCGTATGATGGACACATTAACCAAAGAAAAGAGGAATATGATGGAACTCAAGCAAGCCCTAGAGCAGCTGGCTTCGCTCCAAACCAAGATGTATGCCTTCCGGTGTGCCTCATCCAGCCTGTACCTGGACAGCGTTACCGTGGCCCCCAGCGACACCGCCCAGGGCCGGGGCGTGGCCCTGGGGGTGCTGGCGGGAGAACAGCACAAGCTGATGACTGACCCGGCGGTGGGAGAGCTGCTGGACTTTCTGGATGCACACTCCGGGGCGCTGGACCAGCTCCAGCGCCGCCAAGTAGAGGAACTCACCCGGAGCTACCGCCAGCTCCAGCGTATCCCCGCCGACGAGTACATGGCCTATGCCCAGTTGACCAACAAGGCTAGTGATGTATGGCACAAGGCCAAGGAGAACAATGACTTTGCCGCCTTCCAGCCGTTACTGGAACAGCTGGTGGACGTTAACCGGAGATTCGCCAGCTATTATGACCCAGATAAAGCTCCCTACGACGCACTGCTCAACGAGTACGAGCGGGGGGTAGACTCCGTCTATCTGGACCGCTTCTTTGCCGTTGTCCGGGAGAGGTTGGTGCCGGTGATCCATGCGATCGGGGACAGGGAGCAGCCCGACGACAGTTTCCTCCACCGCCATTACCCGGTGGAGAGTCAGCGGCGGTTTTCCGACTACCTCATGGATGTGTTGGGACTGGACCGGGCTCACTGCACCATTGGGGAGACGGAGCACCCCTTCACTTTGGAGTTCAACAATAAGGACGTGCGCATCACCACCCACTATAATGAGAACAACATGGCCAGCTCCATGTACTCTGTCATTCATGAGGGCGGCCACGCCCGCTACGAGCTGAACATTGCTGACGAGGTCCAGTATACCTGCCTGTCCGGCGGGGTTTCAATGGGAGTCCATGAAAGCCAGTCCCGGTTCTATGAGAATATTATCGGTCGCTCCCGGCCCTTTATTCAGGCTGTTTTTCCCAAGCTTCAGGAGTTCTTCCCCCAGCAGCTGTGCGACGTGACGGAGGAACAGTTCTACCGGGCAGTGAACAAGGCGCAGCCTTCCCTCATCCGCATCGAGGCCGACGAACTGACCTACTGCCTGCACATCATGGTGCGCTACGAGATCGAAAAGCAGCTTATCGGCGGTACGCTGGCCGTGAAAGATGTGCCGGAGACCTGGAACCGGCTGTACAAGGAGTATCTGGGGGTGGATGTGCCGGACGACAAGCACGGCTGCCTTCAGGATTCCCACTGGTCCGGCGGCTCCTTCGGATATTTCCCCTCCTACGCCTTGGGCAGTGCTTACGGCGCCCAAATGCTGCGGAACATGGAGAAAGAGATCGATGTATGGGGGCCAGTTTCCCGGGGAGATTTGTCCGGAGTATCCGGGTGGCTCAAAGAAAGAGTGCACCAGTTTGGCGGACTGCTCACTCCGACAGAGGTCGTGCAAAATGCCTGCGGGAGCTTCGACCCCACTGTTTATACCGATTATTTGGCAAATAAATATAGCCAGCTTTATGGCTTAGGATGATACTGCCATCCAGAGTGGGATGACAGCCGGAGGTGTTTCATATGAACTCTAACGCAGCGTTCGTAGCGGCCCAGGCCCGCCAAGCAACAGAAGAATTGCTGGCAGCGGCCAGACTGGAGCGGGGCGATATTTTTGTGGTGGGCTGTTCTTCTTCCGAGATCGTAGGAGGGCGGATAGGCCATGCCTCCAGTCTGGAGGCGGCGCAGGCAGTGTTTGCCGGCATCTATCCCGCGCTCCAGGAGCGGGGAATCTGGCTGGCCGCTCAGTGCTGTGAACACCTGAACCGGGCGTTGGTCCTGGAACGGGACTGCGCCCGGCAGTACGGCTATGACCCGGTGTGCGTGATACCCCAACCAAAGGCGGGAGGCTCCTTTGCCACCACCGCCTGGAAAAGCTTCACCGCCCCAGTGGCGGTGGAGCATATCCGGGCTCATGCGGGGCTGGATATTGGGGGCACGATGATCGGTATGCATTTGAGGGATGTGGCTGTTCCGGTGCGGCTGAGTCTGGACCATATCGGCCAGGCCATCTTGCTGTGCGCTCGGACCCGGCCTAAGCTCATCGGCGGTAGCCGGGCGGTGTACGAATAAAAACATGGCGCTTTGCGTTTGAGCGGATGAGAGTCCGCTACCAGCCTGAAAAAATTGTGATGACCTCTTGACAAATAAGGTGAGGTGTGCTATAGTGAATAAGCTCCAAATGACAGGCCGGAGTGGCGGAATTGGCAGACGCCCGGGACTTAAAATCCCGTGGGAGAAATCCCGTGCCGGTTCGACCCCGGTCTCCGGCACCAATTTTATATCGCGGGGTAGAGCAGCTTGGTAGCTCGTCGGGCTCATAACCCGGAGGTCGAGGGTTCAAATCCCTCCCCCGCAACCATCTGAATGGGAGTCAACTTCTGAACAGTTTATTTAGACTGTGAACGGTTGGCTCCCGTTTTTTCTTTGTTACATCTTCATTTTTTAGATTCCGTCTATTAGACACCGGGGAAACAAAAATGGTGGAATCACAAATCAAATACGAAAATGCACATAACTTTTGAACCCTGCTGATTAGACAGCAGGGTTATTTTCTCTTTTGCAGTAATCTTCTTCAGTCTTGTCAGGTGTGCGATAGTTGTTGGCACGGTGGGGGCGTCTTGTATTATAGAAGTTCATGTATTCTTGAATGTGCACCTTACAATCCGCAAAAGAACGATACGATGTACGATAAATCTCTTCCTGCTTCAAGGAGGAGAAGAATGCTTCCATCACACTATTGTCATAGGGATTTTTTGTACGGGAGAATGACTGGGTAACCCCATGCTGCAACAGCAATTTACTGAAGGCAGAGGAAGTGTATTGACAGCCTCTGTCAGAATGGAAGATGAGATGATCGCTGGGTTGTCGAGTTTTCAGCGCAGCTTTGAAAGTTGCAGTCACAAGCTGTGTGCTGGCCTTTGCCGATATTTTGTATGCGATCACTTTTCTGGAAAACAAGTCGAGAATGGCGCAGAGGTAATATGTTTTGTGTTGATATGTAAATTGCGTGCAGTCGCCTACCCATACAAGATTGGGCGCTTTTGCAGTAAAATTCTGTCTCAGCACATTGTTGAACTCATGTAGTTTGCGCCAGTCTTTCCAATCTTTCTTCGATTTTACACGCAAACTCTGCAACCCCATTTCTTTCATGAGTTCACGTACCATCTTCTTACTTGTGTGATAGCCTTGCGTGTTTAGGGCTGACAAAATTTTATCCGAGCCCCACAGCCCGTGGCTTTCCTCATATATGTTTCTTATAGCTTCCGAAAGTTCAGCCCTTCTTTGAACATAGGAAGTATTTTGCTTTTTATTACGTAAAACATGATTGTAAAATGTCCCCCGACTTACATCAAGAGCCTCACAAAGTACATGCACACTGTATTTTCCATATAGTTTTTCCATATTATACAGCTTTGTTTGTAAAGGAGAATTGCACGTACAGTCAACCGTCCGCAGCACCTCACAGATTTGTTGGGACTTTTCATATCTCCGCCGCAAATTGTCCAACCTCTTTTTCAGCGGGATGTCACGGAGATCGTCCAGGTCTTTATACTGCCTGACCCAGTGATAGATTGTACTCCTTGGTACTCCAGTTTCTTTGACAATCTCGCAGACAGCCTCGCCATTGCGGAATTTGGAACAGCATGTCTGAATCGTCTCAGTTGGATATGTATTCCTTGGCAGTTCACTCACTCCTATTAGATTATACACCTATTATAAATGACAAGGAAAACCTGAGTCTCACTGAATTTAACGGTGACTTCATCAGAAGAATTATCGAACACAAGCGACTGTACTCTTTGCCTACCGAATAAGGATCTGGTTTGTTGGAGGGCATGAACTGGATGCCATACTACCGTTACAAAAATAAATTGTCTGCAAAAAATAACACCGATGTCTTCCAGCAAGACGTCGGTGCTAGTAATCTATTGAAAGAAATGTAGAAAGGTGCTATAATTCAGAGTAGCTTACTCTAAAAGGAGAAGTCAATATGAGAAACAGAATTGATTTTGAAAATGACCCACTTATTTTGAACGCAATTCAAAGAAATTTAATTGAAATTCATGGTGATAGGATAACATACAATATTCACCAAAAGAAAACATATAACTGGGCCGATCCGGAAGAATGGGTAAGAGCAAGAACGATTGCTTTTTTAATAGAGAAAAAGCATATACTCCTCGCAGTATCAGAACTGAGGTCGTAGTTCCACGTAGAACCCCTGAGGATTTTGCGGATATTGTTGTATTTGCTGATGAACGCTGCCAAAATCCGTATCTTGTTATTGAGAACAAAAAAGAAAATTTATCTCCAAGAGAACGAAACCAAGCAATTGAGCAGTTATTTGGAAACGCAAATTCGCTCAGAGTGCCTATTGCGTTATTTGATAGTTTTGGTGAATCTGTTTTTTTTGATGTAGCTAACTATCCTCCAACCGAAAGACGCGAAAATGTTAAAGGCACACGGGACGCTGTTCCGCCTCAATATGGACAAATTCCCGAGTACACTTACATTGCTGGCCCCGGAAACAACGATATACATGCAGCAGCAGCTAATCAATTAGAGACAAAAGTAAAGCGAGCCCATTCTATAATCTGGGCAGGTGGCAAGCGAGATCCGCTTCTTGCTTTTGATGAATGGAGCAAATTAATGCTTGCCAAAGTTGAAGACGAAAGGCATACACCTAATAATACACCTAGACAGTTCCAAGTTGGAACAAACGAAACTTATGTGGCTGTTGCAACAAGAATTCACGAGTTATTCAAGCAGGCTTGCTTAGCTGATCCTACGATTTTTCCCGAACAAATTACAATCAATCTGTCGGACAAGAAAATTGTTGAAGTTGTAAGAGTACTGCAAGACATATGTATAACGGACACGTCTGTCGATAATATTGGTGCGGCATTTGAAATCTTCTTTGGTTCTGTTTTTAGAGGTGAACTGGGACAGTATTTTACTATGCGGCCACTCGCAAGATTTACGGTTGCTATGTTAAATATTCAACACGATCATTATGTTATTGATCCCACATGTGGAAGCGGCGGTTTCCTTTTGGAAGTACTTTTGCAAGTGTGGAATAGATTGGACAGGGATTATGCAGGACGACGTGAACTTGAGCGAATAAAAACAGACTTTGCACTTAACCAAGTTTATGGTATCGAAATTCACGAAATACTCGCTCGAATTTGTAAAATAAATCTTTTACTACACCATGATGGACATACAAATATCGAAGGCGATAAGAGTTGCCTTGATACCGAGTTCACAAAAGAACGGTTAAAGCTTGGAGAAGAAAATTTCCATGTAGTAGTGGGAAACCCACCTTTTGGTGATATTATTAAAGAAGGAGATGAAGATCAGCTCGGTAAAAGCTCTCTGGAAGACTTTGAAATATCGGCTGGACGAGTACAAATTCCCTCTGAACATATCATTGTGGAGAAATCCATTAAAATGCTAAAAAAAGATGGCCTCTTGGGACTTATATTGCCAGATGGTGTATTTAACAATCAAGGCGAACAATCCAATTGCCCTCAGCTTAGAAATTATTTGGTAAAGCACGGCAGAATATTAGCTGTTGTTTCATTGCCTGACTATGCTTTTAGAAAATCTGGTGCGCAAAACAAAACATCTATTTTGTTTTTCAAAAAGTTTAATTATGACCAACAGATTTCTTTTGAAAGAGTATATCAGTCAGAGCTTACAGAAGGTAAAACTGAGGAAGAAGCAATACTTGCCGCCCTTTCCGCTAATAGTTACAAAGTGTTTATGGCTGAGGCTAATTATGTCGGTTATTCTTCCACTGGCGTACTGACGGAGAAAAATGATTTATATAGAGGCTCTGCTGGTGGACATCTTTCTGACGACCAAACCGGGACAATTCTTGGTGAATATAGGCGTTTTTGTGCTGATTCCGATAACTATATTCCTACAGTCAATGATTGCGCAGGATTAGATATTTACAGTGTTTGGGCTGCACATGAAAGCCATAGATTAGATCCAAAGTACCATTTATTTAGGGTACAAGAACAACAAACATTACCCGATGGTTGGATTAGTAAAAAAATATCACAACTAATGCGTAGACGAGAGTCAATTGTTCGTCCACAAGAATCACCTGAAACGCCTGTAGTTGTGATGACTATTTCACAAACTGGTGACATTCGTCCTCGTGGAGCGGGCAAAGGTAAAAATCCTCCTGAATGGTTAGGAATGTATTTTGAAGATAGCCCGTCAACATGGTATGAAGCGCGACAAGGAGACCTGGTGTATTCGTCAATAGATTTATGGAAAGGTTGTATAGCAGTTGTTCCCGAACAGTTTAATGGCGCCCTTGTTACAAAAGAGTTCCCAATATATGAAATGTTGACCGATGAAATCGATCCTGAATTTCTTGCTGTTTTGTTGCGAAGTAGGTATTATCAACGAGCATTCCGCGCAATTACAACAGGACACAGTAATCGGAGAAGAACCCAAACAAGTGATTTTGAATCTATTGAAGTTTGTTTTCCTCCCGATAAAGACATTCAAAAAAGCCTAATAGCGGATGTTTTAGAAGCCAAAGAAAATCAAAAACATGCTACCGACTCAATAGGCATAGCAATGCTTCGTTTTAGCGATATCATAGACGGACGCGGTAACGAAGGATTTGAAACTATCTTCGATGATGAAGTTGAAGAGTAAACATCGTACTGTGAGAGTTTGAATTCATACGCAAAAACAGCAAAATATCTTTTTATAATCCTTACACAGATTGAGTCTGGACGCGATTCGTGTTCAGACTCTTTTCTTTTTCCTAACCATGACGTTCGCGATAGGGGGCATCTAAAGTGTCCACCCCTTCCAAAAACCAGCCAGAATCTACGAATTCTGGCTGGTTTCTTTTGTTTTACAGCACTTATCTGATCCATTTATTTTAAACGGTTTTAGTTGACCCAGATTCTGACCCATACGGGAAATTGAACTGTACCCAAGAAAATGGTCATGCCAATTGACCAATAGGCAGAATCTCAGATTTGTATTCAGTTTATATTGTTAGAAGCAATTCATACTGTTGCTCTATTAGATAAATTAAAATTGACGGATGAAGCGAATAGTAGAGAACTGTGACAACACAATTCTCTACTATTCTTATCAATTTATATTCAATGCTGTATACCAAAAAACTGCCGACATTGCCTCCATTACCATCTACACATCTAATAATTTTGAGGAAAGTTGTTGTTCCTGATATCTGCACAAATATGCCCAAGTAGAAAAATCGACTAAGAATGGCGAGGGAATATACTTGAAGTTAATCTGTCAATCGACTTTATCAAAATCTACGCATCTACTGCTTATCATGTGATTAACAGCATGTTACCCAAACGTATAGCTTCCACTTCCCAAATGAATCATAATGACTCCACCCTGAGATTTGGGACTGCATTTTGCCATATCAGCTGCGGTAAGTTTAAAGTCATTCGGTAGAACAACAAATGCCGTCGTATTTGCCGGAATCTCACACTGATAGCGAACCGTCCCGTCAACCAGAGTCCAAGCAGAGCGACTGCCTCCTTATGGTATAATCAGTGCGAGGTGATAATTTCAATCCACGCTCCCCGTGAGGGGAGCGACCAAGAGGGCCGCTAGGGCCTTCCGGCTGCCGCAATTTCAATCCACGCTCCCCGTGAGGGGAGCGACGGTCCTGGGGATAGGTCACCACGCCATCAGGCTTATTTCAATCCACGCTCCCCGTGAGGGGAGCGACTGGTACTTCAGGCCCAGGTCCAGCACCGCTACCTTATTTCAATCCACGCTCCCCGTGAGGGGAGCGACTTACTATCGGTATCTCACCCACGCCGACAACCCGGAATTTCAATCCACGCTCCCCGTGAGGGGAGCGACCCTGGCAAAATAAACAAAAGGTGTTGACACGCTGATTTCAATCCACGCTCCCCGTGAGGGGAGCGACATGATGGTAAAATAATGGTGAGGTGGTTTTGTGATTTCAATCCACGCTCCCCGTGAGGGGAGCGACCGCAATCTCCGCCAAAATAAGGATTTGTATTTTGGCGAGAATGCGACATGTTTTAAGAAATAATGGTGTTTTACACCATAGTGAAACTTGAAGTTTAGAGCAATAGAGCCGTTTCTGCTGTTTCTTCAGGTGCGAACCTATCAGGAAATTTATGGCCACTTCCCCTTCGCACCTCAGAGGATCAGCGGCTCCTCCGGAAGATAGGTCTGTTTACAGCCGAAATGCTCGATCTTCTTCTCATATCGGCTGCCCAGATAGTAAAAGCGCAGACTATCCTTGTCCGGATCCATGATGGATAGCAGCTTTGCCTGGAGTAGTTTGCACTGCGCCGGATCCAGCATACACTCGAACACGGAATTCTGGACCCTTTGCCCATAATTGACACACTGCTTTGCGATTTGTCTCAGTCGTTTTCGCCCTGCGGCATCCTCCGTATTTACATCATAGGTAATGAGCACCATCATAGGAAACCCTCATTTCCACAGAAAGGGCGGATAACCGTCTAAATCGCCCCGGAGATGCCGGGCCAGCAGCAGGGCCTGCACATAGGGAACGAGCCCCCAGGGAACCTTCTCCTGGAGGTAGGGGTGGGTCAGCGTATCTCTCTTTCGCTCCTGCCAGTGCTTGAGGAAGGTGCGCCGGCCCGTGTCGTTTAAAAATACAGCCCCGTTTTCTCGAAAGTCAAAGTCCTGTTTGCTGACGACCCGGTTATTGATCAAGGTCAGGACGAACCGGTCTGCCATGCAGGGGCGCAGCTCCTCCATCAAGTCCAAGGCCAGGGAGGTTCGGCCAGGTCTGTCCCGGTGGAGGAAGCCCACATAGGCGTCCAGTCCCACGCTCTCCAGAGCGGAGGCGCAGTCGTGGGCAAGTAGACTGTAGGCAAAGGAGAGTAGCGCGTTGATGGGGTCTTGCGGCGGGCGGCGGCTCCGAGAGGTAAAGGCAAACAGCGGCTTCTCTCCCAGCACCAACTGGTCAAAAACGCCAAAGTAGACAGTAGCTCCGGCTCCTTCCAGCCCTCGCAGGCTGTCCAGAGAGGTCTCTTCTCCGATTTGAGGCAGCAACTCTTTTAGATGGCCGGATGCCGCAGATAAACGGGCGTCATCTACTCGGAGCCCGTGGTCCCGGCGGGTGCGCTCAATGCTCCAACGAGCGTTGTAGCATTTCCCGAGGACCATATTTCGGGCAATGCGGCAACAGGGCCCAGGGTCATCCGCCACCCGGTACTGGGTCCGGCGCAGCAGCACGTTGCCTGAGCTCTCCCCAGTGACCCGGGCCAGGAACCGGCCCCGAGGTGTGCAGAAGGCCAGGGAGACGTCCCGTTTGGCGCAGGCCCCCATCAGAGCGGGGGAGGCGCCGGAGTAGGAAAAGGAGACGATGCCGGACAGGGTGTGGAGCGGGTACCTGGCCGCCTCCTGTTTGTCCCGGTTGGCCACCACGTTCTCCCCGTCCAGAGATAAGTAGATATCCTCGCTGGTAACAAACAGGGTGTTGAGCAGATGCTTCATACCAGTTCGTCCACCGCCTTTCTCAGATAGCCGGACACGGCGCCCCGACGGGTCAGCTGGGGCAGGCACAAATCTTTCAAAGAGCAGGCATTGCAGAACCTGCCTGGCCTTGCCTTGGGCGTATGGCCTCTACGGTAGTACTGGTGCATTTCATCTGCAAAAGCCGCCACCTGCTGGCGCAGTTCGGAGGAAAATAGGACCGGTGTTCGCCGGCGGGGCTCACCGTAAAACAGGGCGCCCTCTGAAATGGAGCAGCACAGCATCTCCTCCAGGCACATGGCCTGGGCGCATAGCTGAAGTTCATCCGCCTGGTGGGCTTTCGGATGCCCCCGCTTGTACTCCACGGGGAAGGGCCGCCACAGGCCATCCTCCCCGTGGATAGACACGCCGGCGGGGTCTGCGTGGAACTCCACCACGTCGCACTGGCCGGATAAGCCTAAGGTATAAGAGACCACAGGCAGGCTGCGGAGGATCAGGGTGCCGCCCCGCCGCTCCCGTAGGGCCTCGTCATGGGCCCTGCGGTGGAGCAAATCGCCCTCTACGGTACGCATGTTGTCCTGCCATTGCTGTTCCAGGTGGATGAGCGCCCATTGGCGGCGGCAGAAGGCGAAGTGCTGGATACCGGAGAGGGGAAGGAGGTCCTCCTCACGATAGATGGTCACCCCATGCGCGTGCAGGTGATGCCAGCGGGGAGGGAGGCCTCGTCCACTGTGACAGTGTAGTCCTGATAGGAGCGAGCGGGGGCAGCGTCCGCCGGGGCGGTCCGGGCCACCTTCACCGCCTCGAACAGCTTCCAGGCGGGGGCACAGCCCAACTCGCTGTCGTGCTTGAAAATAATCAGCTCACGCACCGCCATCTTGCCCCGGGCGGCAGACCGGTCATTTTCAAACATATTGAGGATGGCCTGCCACAGCAGATCCAGGTCCTCCTCCGAAAATCCGGTGGTCTTTCGGGCCAGATTGGCGGAGATGTAGCCCTCACAGCGGTAGAGACCGTAGGGGATGATGTACTTGCGGCCCATCTCAGTGCCCTTGCGCTCTGCGTCCGCCTCGGTGGTAATGGCCACCCGGGTGATGGTGACCTCCTGGGGGACTACCGGCTCCACGCTGCGTGCAAAGCCCAGCTGCACCGGCCCTCGCACCTGTCCGCAGTTCAGGGCGGCTTTCACAAAGGTGGTCATCACCGCCCCAAAAGTGCGGATGTCGTAGAAGTTGGCGCACATCCAGTCCCGAATTTTCCGGTCCAGGTCGGGATCAGCCTTTTTCTTGTCTTTCACGCTCTTCTCGTCTACGTCCAGAGCAGTGTAAGCCTCGGCGTCGCTGCGGTTGAGGGGCACGCCGTCTTTGACATAGATGCGGTAGCCGGTGGTGTCCTCCTTGACTGTCTCCACATAGTTGCGGATCTTCCGCTTGAGGCACACATCGGTGACGATGCCCAAACCAGTCTCCGGGTCCACCCGGGGCATGTTACCTGCATCCGGGTCGCCGTTTGGGTTGCCGCTTTCCACGTCGAACAGGATGACAAATTCGTAGCGATTTTTAATAGGCTCAGACATGTCAAGTCTCCTCCTTTTTTTGATTACTTTTAGATGACCACAATTCTTGATTTTTTAGATAGTAACCCACCATAAACTCTCCACGCTCGATATGGTTGAGGTCTTCTGGAAATCCATTGGGAGATTTTTGATGGTACACATTCAAAAGTTCTTGAAGGTCTTTTCGATGACCGTATCTTCCACCTAATTTACGGAGATGATAGCGGGACTTCTCCAATAAGCTGTCGAAAATAAGATGCGGCGTTGACGCTGCAGTGGGAAGAAATTTATCGACCAATGTCTGGTTAATGCCTTCAATGGCATCCACCTGAATTTTTTCTAGTAAAGCAAACAGACACCCCAACAGAAACGCATTTCCCTCGTTATCGTAATTAATGGGCAAGGTCATTACCTCCCTTATACTTGTCTTATTCGGATAGTTTTTCAGCAGATATGCCTTCAGGATGGCTGTTCGCACTCGGTCGATTTTTTGTTCAGCAAAAATGCGGAGTAAAGTTCCGTTGTATAGGGTGGCTGGATACCGTGTACTTGTTAAGATGGAGCGAAATACTTCACCTGCCAAATTGGGGGCAAGGTCCTTTTCCATTTGTTGCTTTACCGCTTTATATGATTCAGGCTCAAACTTAGATCGGCTGCGGATCGTTGCATATAACAGCCTCCAAACAGGGATGTATTCACGTTGGTCATAACGGGACTGTACGATTTTCAGCCGGTCATAGTGCTTTTGCACACAGGCTAAAAAACCATTGAAAGTATTATGCAGGAAAAACCGCACCGACAGCCGGGCGGCATTGGGGGAGAGCCCCAGGATGTAGAAGTCCATATCAGGGTCCAGACGCTGCTCCTGGTAGTCCACTTTCTCCCCCTGGCACAGTTGCTTCACCATGCCCCGCAGCTCACTTTCGTCATAGGCGGGATCTGTCTGCCCCATGGCGGCGAAGCCGAAGAGGGACTGGTAGAGGTCACCGCCGCCCTTGGCCCAGCACACTACGGTGGTATCCCCTACCCGGTAAACATGGTCCCGGTCAGCCAGAAGATGATTCAGGGCGGCAGTGTAGGCGAAAGAGGCGAACTTCCCGGTGGGGGCGTTCAGGTTCTGTTCTTTTCCGTAAGAGCAGAATGCCGGGGCGTTGAAGGACACCAGGGCCGCGCCGCTGGACTGGGCCCCGGCCACGTTTTTGATGGCGGGGTGGACGCTCTCCACCAGGCCAAGCTCTCCCGTGACCAGGCAGATGCCCTGTGGTCCATCGCCGGCGGCGTTGTAGTAGTCCTCCCACGCCTGCCGGACGGCCGGATCATTGTGGACGAAACCTTCCGCGGTACGAAAGATCAGGTTGCCGCCGGAGAGAATGTCGTCCAAGTGTTCCGCCAGGGCTGGGTGCTCCCAGGCGGCTTCCGGGTCCCAAGAGCGAAAGAACTTCAGCACGGCTTGGGCGGCCTTGGCGTCTACATACTCCAAGATCTGCTCGTGGAGGGCCTTGCAAGCTTCAAAGCACTCCCGGCTCCGCTGGGGTTTGCCTTTGTTGTCAACGCTCAGAATGTAGCTGGAATTGTCACAGAGAAAGTTGGCGGCCACGCTGCTGGACCGCTTCACAGGTGCCGGGAGAGAGAGAATTTGAGGAGCCGGTACAGTCTTTTTCCCCCGAGCCTGCTCTGTCTGGATGTCGATGACCTGTTCCAGGCCTCCATCGTCCCCAATACACAGGGCGAACGTCACCTTGACCGGGCTCCACCCCGGGGCGGCGATCTTCCCCTGACGATACAAGACCTGGTAGTACTCGGTCAGCGCCTGTAAAATCATCCCCGCACCTCCCCGCTGTCCTGGGCTGGAACATCCAGCACACCGTCCACCAACTTCCCCCGGAAAAACAGGGGCCTGATATCCTCCGGGTCGGAGTATTCCATGTCGTAAAGCATCCAGCCCAGGTCTATGGTCCGCCCGCTCAACTCCTCCGGACAGGGGGGAAGCTGTTCGCACCATTTGAACTGGGCGGGGAACTCCCGGCAGCCAAAGCAGGGTTGGTGGTAGAACTGGCCCCGGTTGATACGCCGCTTGACGATGTCCTGAAACTTGCCGGGATTGTCGCCGGGGGCGGCCTTTTCCGTCATCTCGAAATGGGCCTGGATGACATAGCGGACATCCCGCAGCAGAAGGGCGGCCCGCTGCTGGATATCATCGGAGGTGCACAGGTACAACTCTCCCTTGCCCCGCTCCATGACGGTCCGGGCCGTCCGGGCGGAGACGGTAGACTTGACTTCGTTGCGCCGGAGATTGGTAAAGCGGATGGGGGCGCACACATGGATGCGGTCGATGATCCATTTCATGCCTGGGTGCCAGTAGATGGCTTCGATCAGCCCCCGGGCGGCGGAGGGAGTCATCACATCGTAGCTCACACGCTCCACTTTCATCTCCGGCCTGGTGAACAGGGCGTAATCCCCCCAGACTTCCAGTGAGATCGACATAGGCGTTCACTCCTTTCTTTGATCGATTTGTTCAGGGAGGTGGAGCGGTACCACCGCTCCATAGACAGGTATGGCCTTATCGTATGGCTGAATAGGCATACAGTCTCACCTCCCTTAAATTTATACAAACAGTCCCTTCCCGCTGTCCGCCGCCAGACTTAATCCGGTGGAGTTGGAGTAAAGGGTGAGGTCGGTGAGAATGACAGACCCGTCCTCCAGCTGCTTTAGGGCTCCGGCCCGGTCCAGCGCCTCTAAGTGCTGCGGGTAGACGGATACCCCGTACTGCCCCAGTTGTCGGAACAGGGCCCGGCTGCGCTCCCCGGCCCGCAGATGTTCTACCAGCTCTGCGCCCTCATCCCGCGGGACATAAACGGTGACCGTGGGGCTGTCGATGAGGTGGAAGCGCTCAGAGACGGTGCGGAAGGGGAACAGTTCAGAGCCCATCAGGGACAGGATGTGCTGGGTGTCCTGGGCCGCTTTGCCTTTCAGGTCCAGCAGCATGCTGAAATAGGCGTGGACCGCCTCCCGGGAGGCAATGTCCTCATACCGGTCCAGGACAGACCTGCCCGAGCCCACCGCTGTTGCAAACAAAGACGAAATCTTGCCCTCTCCCCGGAAGATGGTGACCACGCTGTCATCCGGCGGGCGGTCCCCCTCCCGGTTGCACCGGCCAGCGGCCTGGAGGATGGAGTCCAGCCCCGCCTCATCCCGGTACACCGCCGGGAAGTCCACGTCCACCCCGGCCTCGATGAGAGAGGTGGACACCACCCGGCACGGGAGACCTTCTCTGAGCCGCCGGCGCACTTCATCCAGGACCGCCCGCCTGTGGGCGGGATACATGAGAGTGGAGAGGTGGAAATTTCCCTCGCCTGTGAGCCTTTGGAATATCTCCTGGGCGGCCGCCCTGGTGTTGACCACGCACAGGACCTGCCCCTTTTCCTGGAGTTTCATCGCCAGTTCCTCGTGAGACAGCTTTCCTACCTTCCGAAACGTCACCCGGCGGAAGGCGTCCCATTCCTCCGGCTTTATAGGACACAACTCCTCCATAGGCAGTTCTGGGGCAAATTCCTGAAAGAGAGGGGAGAGGGCAGGCTGGGTGGCCGTACACAGAACGGCGGATGCGCCGTAGTCCTTGACCAGCTGGGCGATGGCCCAGACGCAGGGGCGCAGGTAGGGTACCGGGAGCATCTGGGCCTCGTCAAAAATGATCACGCTTTGGGCCAGGTTATGCAGCTTGCGGCATTGGGAGGGCATGTTGGAAAAGAGCGACTCAAAAAACTGCACTGCAGTGGTCACCACCACCGGCATATCCCAGGTCTCGGCAGCCCGGGTCAGCCGCTCGGTCTCCGGGGTGGACACCCCATCCTCAGGTAGGTCAAACTGGACGCCGGAGTGGTGCTCCAGCATGTTTTCAGGCCCTAAGATGGTTCGGAAGGTATCGGCAGTCTGCTCGATGATGGAGGTATACGGAATGACGTATACCACCCGTTTCATCCCCCTGGCCTTTGCCTGTGCCAGGGCGAAGGCCAGAGAGGCCACGGTCTTGCCCCCTCCGGTGGGCACGGTCAAGGTATATAGGCCCGGTTTTCGTTCCTGCCCTTGCCGGATGCACTGTTCCAGGATGGCGCAGCGTTTGGCGTTCAGCTCCCCTTTTGGCGGGAACCAGCCGGATATGTAGGACTGGAGCCGCGCCCAAAGCTCTTCTATGGACGCCGTTTCACCAATGCCAAAAGTTTGACCCTCCATAAATTCGCCCGTGTCGGTGTAGTCCGCATCCACAAGGCAGGAGAACAGCATCCGGGTGAAAAACATTCCCGCTAGCTTGTCCACCGCGCTGCTTAGAACAGCTGTGGAGGGAAGGGATAGCTCCCTGCTCCAGGCACTGTAATCGGCCAGCTTACCCTGTGCGGCCCTGCTCATGCGGCCAAAGAAGGTACCCTGATCTGAGCTGTCCCCTCGGCCTCCGCCGTCAGGCAGGCCGCCGTGGTGCCCCGCCACAGCGAAGGCGGCCAGGGGCTGCCCCAGCTTCATGCACTCAAAGGCACCGGCAGTGGCATGGTCCACCTGTTCCGGTGAACCACGGATCCGCCGCTGAAAGGCATCGGAGTATTTCCCAATGTCGTGGGCCAGTCCGGCCAAGCGCCCCTGTTCTCCGGCATCAAATCCTGCTGCAAAGGCGGCGCACAGTGCCGCAGTACCTTCCAGATGCGCCAATACGGTTTGCTCCCGGCCATCTTCTGCCACATGTGCGAGATAATGAAGTTTATCCATTACGCCAGCTCCATCTGTTTTCTTTTGCTAGGATGTTGACATTTTATCTGATATTGCATCCTATATTCTGGACTTTTGCTTGAATGTGCCATACAAGGGAACGTGATCAAATAGTCCCCTTTCAGATGCGTTATCTCTCCCGAAACACCTTCATATGATAGTGATCTTGCAGGATTCGATTTTGGCATGGGTGTTGTAGTGTGTCCTCCTGCAGCTTTATAAGTATTTCCTGGCTGCCTTGCGACTGGGTTCAAAGGAGCATATTGTAATACTTATAATCAATATATCATTTTTTTAGCATGACCACAAGAAAACAGTTCCTTTTTTCCCTGAAAATTGATTTCATGGTGTATCGTATCTATTTCAGTCTTAACTGTCAGGGTGAGGCATTTTCCAGAACCTTCTGCCACGATTTCGTTGAACATACCTGACCAGGGGCACCCCTTGCTTTCATCTACTTTTGATAGATATATAAAAAACATAGACTGGGTTGTGGTGAGGTGTACCCCAATAGTATGAGACCGACCTTAAAGGCGAGAACGAAGTTCCGGCGGAGATTTTTCCAGCTTCTGGGGCAGACCTCCGCCTCACGATCCGGGGCAAGCAGAATACCAGTTGGATGTCGGAATATATCCAAGATCCATCGTTACAGAAATGTGCGCTAAAGATTGCGGCTACCGGTGAATTGGTTGCCCTTGGAGCCTACCGCGATATGCCGCAGGGATTTCTGGTCTATGTGGAATATTTGGAGAACGCGCCGTACAGCGAAAGTATCGCGGCATCGGCGCGGCATTGGTGGCCTTTGGAGTCCAGCTGTCTGTGGATGCTGGTTAAGGTGGCATGATGTATCTGAAAGCGAAGACACCGGAGATTCGGGAACGCTATATCCGGGATTTCGGTGCTATTCCCTTCAGCCGCAGAGAGCCGTTTTTTTGCTTCTGATCGATGGAGATGCGTCGGTGATTTGTTGGCACAATTTTTGAAGGAGGAATCATGACGTTATGGGAAAAGTTTGCAAGACTGGATGACTTAGCTGGATCGGACTCCTATGGTCGCGGTTCCCAGCCAAGATGATTTGGCCTATATCCCGCATTTTCAGAGAACCTGTAAACGGTATCATATTGATTTCGCAAAGGCCGACGAAGACGAGTGAGACTTCGTGATCCATATGGCAGAAAAGACTTTTTAGGCCAGACACGCCTGACCCAGATTCTGACCCATTACAGGAAAAAATAATCAGGACTAATGGAAAAAGTCTGGAGGATTGGGCGACATTTCTGGAGAAAAAGCGGCTTATAGCACATAAAATAGCGAAAAGAAGGGCTCAGGCCCCCTCATAACCCGGAGGTCGAGAGTTCAAATCCTCCCCGGCAATCAAAACCAGACAGGATCTACGGAGCCTGTCTGGTTTCTTTTATTTTGTAGCACTTTTCTGATTCATTTATTTTAAATGTCTCCACGACAGAATAGAATCTGACTGGCTTTACTTGTAAAGCCAGCCAAATTTTTAGTTATTTAATAATTTTATAATATTGCCAGTTTGACCTTAAATATATCTCTAGATCCACATAATATCCGAATTTTGTACTCAATCATCGTTTGCAGGGTACAATAGAAACGACACTTTGCAAACGGAGGTCGAAAACATGCCCGAATACAAACTGGATCAGGAACTGCTGGCAGACTATGCCCGTCACCTGCGCACCGTGGAACGTAGCCCCGGCACAGTGGCCAAATACCTTCGGGATGCGGGGAACTTCGCCCAATGGCTGGGGAGCAGAGCGGTAAGTCGGGAGGCAGCCACCGGATGGAAGGGGTACTTGCTCACCCAAGGCTATGCCTCGTCCACCATCAACTCCATGCTGGCCGCCCTCAACAGCCTGTTCCGCTTTTTGGGGTGGGAGGACTGCCGGGTGAAGTTTTTGAAGGTCCAGCGCCGTCTATTCCGGGACCCGGCCCGGGAATTGACCCGAGATGAATATGACCGCCTGCTGGCGGCTGCCCGCACGCAAGGGCAGGAGCGGCTGGCCTTGCTGATGGAGGCCATATGTGCGACCGGCATACGTGTCAGCGAGGTGCGCTATCTCACTGTGGAGGCAGCGAAAAACGGTCGGGCGGATATCGCCCTCAAGGGAAAAATCCGCACGATCCTCATCCCCAACAAGCTGTGTCGTAAGCTGCTGAAATACGCCAGACAGCAAAAGACCGCCTCCGGCGAGATCTTTCTCACCAGAAACGGAACTTCACTGGGACGCCGCCAGATTTGGTATGAGCTAAAACGTCTTTGCACCACCGCTGGAGTGGAACCCTCTAAGGTTTTCCCCCACAACCTGCGACACCTGTTCGCCCTGACCTTCTACCGGGCCTACAAGGACATCGTGCGGCTGGCCGACGTGCTGGGCCACTCGTCTATCGACACCACACGTATCTACCTGGCCGCCTCTGGCGCGGAGTACAACAGACAGTTAGAACGGCTAGGGCTAATGACATAGGACAAAATTTACATTTTGCAGTCAAAGAATAGAAAAGGAATTACATCCAATTTCTCTGAAAGCACTCTATATCGTTTACCATCATAGCATCTTGGTTGTCGAAAATCAATAAAAATATAGAAACTTTGGCGAATTTGGGCGCAAAAAGACAGACCGTGGACAGAAAATTTTGTCGCGGTCTACTTTTCGCGCCCTTTAGGATGCTCTTTATCCATTTTTGCCCCTCATCTGCGCTTAAATATCTGTTCTTTGCAGAGACCTTTGCGGCAAAATGTAAATTTTGTCGTGAAGGGTGATGATACCAGTGACGATGTCCAGTTAGGAAAAGACTGCTTTCGGGTAGCGGATAGGCCCTGCGTTTTGCCGCAGGGATCTTCCCAACGAGCGGTGCGATCCCTCGCATCCAATGAAAGGGGATGAATGAAATGGATCGTAAAAATTCCGCTGGCCCACATTTACTGGACCGCTTGGCACAGGCATCCGGCTGTATACAGCCGTCCGAACTGCGGGCGGTTGACGCGGTCCGCCGGAAAGCGCTGTTTACAGAGGTGGAACATCTATCCCCGGAGGATGCGCCCCTGCGGGAGTGGAACGAGGTGCTGAGATATCTGTCCGGCGCCCCGCTGGAGATGACGGCGGAACGCGCCCGCGCCCGGCTGTTGGACGAACTGAGACATGGAGAGGGGGAAATTTTTTGACGAAACGGGAATTCATTGACCTGGTGGCCGCAAGGAGCAGCCTGACCAAGCGGGACAGTGAACGGGCCATGGACGCCGTCTTTCAAACACTGGCTGAGGTATTGGCCCAGGGAGGCCGCCTGCGCGTCCACGAGTTCGGCGTGTTCGACACCCGGATGCGAGCTCCCCGCCGGGCGCGGAATCCCCACACTGGCGCCATTATGCACCTGGATGCTTTGAAGGTGCCGGTACTGCGGCCCAACAAGGTGCTTCTCCGGCGGCTGAATGACACAGCGGCACAGGGGAAGCAGACAATGTGAGCTCTAAAATAAAAAAGGAAGTGAAATATACTATGAGAAAACGGTTTTTAGCCCTGTTGTTGGCGACAGCTATGGTAATATCTATGATCCCGATGGCTTTCGCGGCAGATGCAGAGAGCGGGGTGCCTGGCGGTCAGGGCGAGACACCCAGCAGCCAGAGCGAGACACCCAGCAGCCAGAGCGAGACGCCTACAGGGCAGGAAGAGACGCCCACAGGGCAGGAAGAGATTCCCACAGACCAAGAAGAGACACCCACAGACCAAGAAGAGATGCCCGATGAGGGCGGCATGGAGCCTCTGGCGAATGACGATTCAACCATCTCAGTAGGTAATGCGACTGACTTTATGGGGGCGCTGACAACGATCAATGCAACTCCCAATACCTACACCATCACCTTGACTGATAATATCACGCTGGAGGCCACGGACGACTGGAAACTGACCTCTGCGTCTAACGTCACCATCCTGGGTAATGGGCACAGCATCACCATCCCCGATGGCGGCAAGGGGCTGACGGTCAACAATCAAGACGCTACTCTCACCCTGGGAAGCGAGGATGGACAAGATACGCTCATCATCCAGGCCGCTGACGGGGCTACTACAACGTCTGCTCTGGTTACGATTGACGCCAACAACGGCGCTGGCGGCACCCTCAATATGTACGACGGCGTGACCCTGCAGAACAACAATTCCAAAGGAACCACTTCGGTTGCAGGCGGCGTAGCAGTCATTGCGAGAACCAAGCCAGATGTAGATGCGGATGAAAGTGTTGCGGTTTTCAATATGTATGGAGGGGAAATTTGCAACAATACATATACTGCAACAGGAACGACGGATTGCGGCGGCGGTGTGAGAGTTTATGGACCGTATCGTCCGATCACTTCATACCCTGAGACCAAAATACATTTGTTTGTGTTCAATATGTCTGGAGGCACTATCAGCAATAACACCGCGAAGAACGGCAACGGAGGCGGCGTCTATGTTGCATGGGGAACCTTCAACTTTACCGGCGGCACAATCGAAGGGAATCTGGCGACAGAAGGACAGAGATCAGGCGGTGGAATCAACGTTACAAACGGCGATTTGAAGATAGACGGCGGCTCAGACAAAGCGTGTGTTATAAGAGAAAATAATGTGGTAACGACCACCACCAGCATAGCAATGGGGGCTGGAGTCAATGTAGTCGGCAGCTACTATTATCCGGGATCTGCAGAGATTAAGAACGCCCAGATCTTAATAACGGCAAGACATCTCGTGGAACTGCAAGTGTCGCTCAGGCTGTTGGAGGAGCCATTGTTACCAGCAGTGTGGATGGCACAATCATTGAGAATTGCGTTATTTCAGGGAATGAATGCAATTATGGAAGCGGAATAGTTGTAAGTGGCGCTGAAAACGTCACAATCTCTAAGTGCACTCTTACTGGGAACGGATTAAATAGTAAGGGCGGCGCGGTTAGAATCGGCGCTGGCAGTTCTGTAACCATCGATGAAGGCTGCGTAATTGCAAATAATACGGCAACATCCGCTGGAGCGGATATTTACACTGAAAAGTATGGAACAATCAAGGTTTCTTTGCCCGATGCGGCTTCTATGGAGCAAGAGTTTGGAACCAGCGGTGTGAAAATTGACGGCTGGTATTCTGATCCACAAGGCAGCCGGTACAGGCCAAACGCAAGTGCTGAGCCTGTTGCGGATACCTCAAATCTAAGCAATAGCGTTGCCCTGGTCGCATCCTACAAGGTTCAGACTTTCACTGTAACTAATAAACTGATCAATGTTACAAGCAGCAATTCGAGCGGAACGATTACTCAAGGCAGTACCTATACGGCAACACTCACTCCATCTGAGGGCTACGCGCTTACAACAGATAGCGTGACTATTACGATGGGCGGTGGCACGGTCGAAAACGCCGTCACAAAAAGCGATGGCGGAACCGTCACGGTGAAGATTGAAAATGTCTCCGGTAACATTGTGATTGAGGCTACCGCCAAGGAAGATACCAACAACAACGGCACCCCGGACGAAGATGAAACTTTCAACATCACCGTGACTGCCGGCAGCGGCGGCTCCGCTGAGCCAAACGGCACTGTTTCCGTTGGTTACGGGGAAAGCGTAACTATAACATTTACGCCTGATTCCGGCTACGAGATCGACTCTGTTATTGTAGACGATCAGAAAGTAGTGGTCAGCGGCAGCAGCTACACATTCAGCAACGTCGTAGCAAATCACACCCTTGAGGTCAGCTTCAAGAACAGCTATGTCCCACCTGTCAACCCCGGCACGACCTACTATATCGACGCCAGTGCGGGGCAAGGCGGTTCCATCAGCCCTAATGGCCGGGTATCCGTGGCAGCCGGCAGCAGCCGCACTTTCACCATCGCCGCCGGGGAGCGTTACGAGATTGCCGATGTGCTGGTGGACGGGGTGAGCGTGGGGGCTGTGAGTAGCTATACCTTCTCTAACGTCCAGGCCAATCACACCATCACCGTCACGTTCCGGGGTGAGGGCGGCGTGGCTGATCCCGATGATACCGGAGTGTCCACCTGGCTGAATACTGACGAGCACATCGCCTATCTCCAGGGCTACGGCAACAGCCTGTTCGGGCCTGAGGACAACATAACCCGGGCCGAGGTGGCACAGATGTTCTACAACCTGCTGCGCAACAAGAACGTGCCCATCACGGTATCATTTACCGATGTGGAGGACAGTGCCTGGTATACCACGGCGGTGAATACCCTAGCGTCCTTGGGCATCCTGCGCGGTGTGGGAAATGATCAGTTCGCCCCCGAGCGGGCGATCACCCGGGCGGAGTTCACGGTGATTGCCATGCGGTTTGCCGTGCTGCCCACGGGTGGCGCCAACATCTTCTCTGACATCAGCGCCAGCGATTGGTTCTACTCTGAGGTCATCGGCGCTGTGAAGTACGGGTGGATCACCGGCTACACAGACGGCACCTTCCGACCGCTCAATCCCATCGCTCGTTCTGAGGTGACCGCGATCGTCAACCGGATGCTAGCACGGAGTGCCGATGAGACGTATGTAGACCACCATACATTCCAGGTGACCTATTTCAGTGATGTGCGGTACAGCTACTGGGCTTATTACCATATCGTAGAGGCCACTACAGGGCATAGCTATACCAAGGACAACGGCGGGGAGACCTGGTTCGGGCTGATTTGAGAACTCACGATAGGGCGGAGCGATCCTATCCAAGCGGACAAGGGCCGGAGGTATTATCCTCCGGCCCTTGGGTTGTCATTCCCACCCGATACTCTCTTGCTTTTCGTGAGCGTCAAACAAGAGCGAACCAGTGCAACGTCAGTCCTTCTTACTTGTCCGAACTCTTTTTCTGTTCTATTATTACAGGTCATTTTCGTTTCTGTGATCCGGTCTGTTATTTTGCGCTTACTTCCCGACTCGGGATTTATTTTTGCGCGGATTGCGAAAAAAGTAGAATCCAAAATTTGTTTTGAGAACCTTTAGCGAAAACGGATGAAAATTTAGAATCTTAAAAATTTCCACGGTAGTAGAGGAATGATCCTCCCACGGGATATGGGTGATGTCTGTGAGGAGTACAAATCTGGGACCATAATACTCAAATTCGCGATCCAGAAAACTAGGCGCGTAGTTGTATGTTTTCATCGTATCCTTTATCTTGTGACAGGGGATTGCTCTGCGAATAGGGCAGCGCAGGCCATGTTTCTTTATCAGTCTGCGCATCTTTTTCAGATTCACCGCCACTGGCGGGGTATTGTGGATGAGACACATATAAATGTTTCGCGCTCATCTGGAGTTACCATCAAGCCAATAATCATACCGTGGTCGCTGTCCAGGATATGGTGGGCGCGACAGTGTTTCCCCCGCAGTTTCTCCGGACACTTCATATGTCCGGCCCAGGATCTGTCCGGCTGCCCTTTTTTGTTGTCTGACAGATGTCCTTCTTGAATTGCTTAATGCACTTTTCTCTTCGTTTCCCCGTCTGCCGTTGAGTTCCTACGACCCTTCCTCCTCGTAGGTGTCCAGGCGTTCCTAATATGTCCTCGCACTTTCCGTCAGTTTGATTTGCTCTGACACCCGGAAAGCATTCTCTTTCATGTGTGTGGAATCCATCAATGCCAGACGGGCGATTACCAGCCCCGTTAATTTGCGAATCATTCAAACAGCCGCCGGGACACCGAGTGGAACAACGGCTTCCTTGATCATGGTTGGTTTATTGTGCTGTGATCCGTTACTTGTTCTAGATTGGCCATAAGAAAGAAATAGGCTGATAACAGAAGCAGTAACCATGCTTTGAAATTCAATGGAGAATCGCACAATGCTACTCAATGGGAAGAGATCATCGGAATGAGTCCAAAAGTTCTTTATTATGGGTGGAGTATAGAAAACGCCCTAAAACTAAATAAAAAATCAATCAAGATCGAAACGATCTCAGATTTGTATGGGGAGAAATAAGATCTCGGTGTCATCTTGCCGAAGAGAATGTCAGTATTGGTCGGTATGAGCAATACGATTGATCATAATGCCAAACGGCGTCCTCGAAAGGACGCCGTTTGAGGCAACCCCAAAGGCCGGGCCGCCGGGGCCGGGATCAGGTCTAGTTCGCCTGCTGGAGCCACTCCAGGCCGGGCCAGTTCTCGCAGGGGAAGTTCTCCTGGGGAGCGCCGGGGGTGGAGCGGCCGGTGACGATATACTGGGTTAGTAGCTGCTTGAGCTCCTCCACCTTCTCGGGGTACTCCTGGTAGACGTTTCTGGTCTCCCCGATATCATCAGACAGGTGGTAGAGCTGGATCGGCGGCAGATTTGCCGCCTCAGGCGACCAGTTTGGCAGGGTGCCGCCGCCGGAGCCGTTGCACATCTCCAGCTTCCAATCCCCCTTGCGGATGGAAAAGGAGCCAAAGAAGGAGTGGTGGACGGTAGCCTCCCGGATAGGCTCCTGGCTGCCCTCCATCAGGGGCAGGATGGACACGGAGTCCTCGGCGGCGTTGTCCGGGATCTGATAGCCGGTGAGCTGGGCGAAGGTGGCGAAGAAGTCCACCAGGCACATGGTCTGCTCACAGGTGGTGCCGGGCTGGATGTGGCCGGGCCAGCGGATGACCATGGGCACCCGGTGGCCGCCCTCCCAGATGTCGGACTTGGAGCCCCGGAAGATGTAGTTGGGGTTGTGGCCGTGCTTAGCCAGCGCCTCAAAGCCCACGATGGAGGAACAGCCGTTGTCGCTGGTGAACACCACGATGGTGTTGTCGGCGATACCCTTCTCATCCAGCTTGGCCTCCAGCCGGCCGATGAAGGCATCCACCTGGAGCACGAAGTCCCCGTAGGCACCCAGGCCGGACTTGCCCTTGAACTCGTCGGTGGGCAGCAGCGGTCCGTGGACGGCCAGGGTGGGATAGTAGATGAAGAAGGGTTCTTCCTGGCCGGCCCACTGGTCGATCAGGTCCAGCACCTTCTGGTCGCAGGTAGGCACTGCCTGTTCCAAGTCGAAGCCGCTCCAGGCCGGGCCTTTGTCGTAGAGGAACTCCGTGCCGGGGGAGGCGTGGTCGCAGTCATCGCTGCCAATGATGCAGTCGGGTACCGCCTGGGCCATGTCGTTCTCGATGAACATGTAGGGGGCCTGGTCCAGGGAGGCGGCCATGCCGAAGTAGTAGTCGAAACCCTTGGCGTTAGGACCGTTCTTGATGGGTTTGGTGTAGTCCAGGCCCAGGTCGTCCCGGCGCTTGTCCACCTCGGGCATGTGGATGGTGAGCTTGGTGTCGCCCACCGTCTCCCAGTCCATGCCCAGGTGCCATTTGCCCACGCAGGCGGTGCGGTAGCCCTGCTTCTTGAGCATGTAGGCGATGGTCTCCCGCCCCGGCTCGATCAGGGCCCGGGACACTCCGGGCAGCACCAGATTTTTCAGTTCGGAGCGCCAGTTGTACCGGCCGGTCATCAGTGCGTACCGGGAGGGGGAGCACACGGCGGAGGAGGCGTGGCAGTCGGTGAAGCGCATGCCCTGCTGAGCCAGCCGGTCGATGTTCTCGGTGTGGATCTTGGACTCGGGATTCATGCAGGACACGTCGCCGTAGCCCAGGTCGTCGGTGAGGAAGAAGATGATATTGGGTTTTTGCGTTTTCATAGGCAGTTGCTTCCTTTCCTCAATTCTATCAGAAGATCAGGTTCACCCACAGATAGCCGATGGTGAGGATGAACACCACGCAGGCCAGCAGTGTGATGACGCCGTTCTTATAGGCAAAGGACGCCTTGAAGTTGGGGTTGGCGAACATCATGCCGGCAGAGGGGGAGGCGGAGGGCAGGCACACCGCGTAGTGGGTGGCGATGGCCAGCAGGCAGGTGATGGCGTAGATGTCGATGTTCACCGTGTCCGCCATGGCGATGACGATGGGGGTGAGCAAGCTCATGATGATCAGGTTCTGGGCGAAGTTGGTCAGCACCACGCCCACCACCACCATGATGGCCACGAAGATCCATGCGGGCTTGCCGCTGACTAGGGGGTTGAGCACATCGCTGATGAGGGTGACGATGCCGGCGTCCTCAGAGGTGAGGGCGGAGCCCATGGGGGCGATCAGGGCCACCATCATGACCATGGGCCAGATGACGCCCTTGGAAGAGGCCTCCTGGATGCGGATGAGGGGCTTACCGCCAATGCGGATGACGCAGAACAGCAGCACCACAATGGAGGACATGCCCAGCAGGCTCAGGTCGTTGAGCACAGTCTTGATGGTGCAGTCAGGCAGCAGGGAGGGCAGGAGCAGCAGTACGATCATGGCCACCACGATGCCGATGACCGTCTTCTGCCGGGCATTCAGGATCAGCGCGTCCCGGTTGACCACGCTGTCGTCGATGTTCTTCAGCTGGGTTACATTGATACGGAACACGAACTTGCACAGCAGGATGAAGATGACAATGCCGCAGATGCCCAGCGGGACGATGCCCAGGATATACTTCAGTGGGTCGATGATCTGGCCGCCGGACATGGCGGTGAATTGATTGTTGACCACCAGGCCGTTGCGCATGAAGGGTAGGTAAATGATGCCTACACCGGAGGCAAAGCAGGTGCCGAAGATCATGGACACGCTCCAAGGGTCCTTCCGGTCGATCTTCACCGCGTCGCACACAGCGAAGATGATCTCCCAGAACAGCAGCATGGCCGCCTCGGGGGAGATGATGGACAGCAGGGAGTCGCCCACCAGAATGGCGAAGGAGAACAGCCAGGGGCGGCCCCGGATGATCTTGCGGTTGATGATCCAGTTGGCGAAGAAGTCGGTGACGCGCTCAGCCTGCATGGCGTACAGCACGATGCACACCATGATCATGCCCCACACCGTGGTGGAGCCCAGCATGCTCACCACTGAGGTGCTGAAGCTGCCGGAGGCCAGGGCCAGGATGATGATGGCGCACAGAGAGGGAAAATACACGTCCACCATGGACATGCCGTAGACCACGCCCACCAGCACGCCGATAACCTGCATGCCGTAGCTAGTAATGGGGCCCACGGGGGGCAGAAGGCCGATAACGATCATCAGGGCTACTGTGATGATGCAGTGGATGATGGGCAGGCCTTCCTTTTTTACCGCAGTTTTGGTTCCCATATGGATCCTCACTCCTCTTTTCATATAGATCGGGACGCTCGCCCCGCCAAGGCTTATGCTCCGGCCGGAAACATACCTTTTGGATAAGGATATTGTAATCCGACGGGGGAAATTTGTACACTTCTCTTATTTGATTGGAGTCATGCCGTCAGGGAATGGAAATTTATCTCATTCTTGTGCCTACCCTCCGCCCGTGGTATAATAGCAAAAAGGAGGACGACGCCATGATCGACATCCCTCGCATCCGCGCATTTCTCGCCGCGGCGGAGTGTCTCAACTTCACCGAGGCTGCCCGGCGGCTGTACATCACTCAGCCCACCCTGAGCAAGCACATCTCCCTGATCGAGAGCGACCTGGGCTTCAAGCTCTTCGTGCGCAGCAACCGTAGCGTCTCCCTCACCCCGGAGGGGGCCTTCCTCTACCAACGTATGCGTCCGGCCATCGATGAGCTGGACTCCGCCGTGGTGCTGGCCCGCACTGCTGGCCGCGGGGAAGGAGGCGTGTTGAAGGTGGCCTGCTTCGACCCTCTGTGCGGGGATTCCTCCGTCAACGCCCTGTTTTCTGCATTCCTCCAGTGCTATCCCAACGTGGACCTGCAGGTGGATTTCCATTCCTTCCGCACCCTGCGGGAGAAGCTGTCCGCCGATGAGGTGGATGTGATCATCACAAAGGAGTTTGAAGTGAACGTCATCCTGGACGAGGTCCACCACGCCCTGTTCACCAGCCAGCCCGTGGTCGTGATGGGGGTGCAGCACCCTCTGGCAGACCGGGAGTGCCTGACCATCCAGGAGCTGAAGGACCAGGAGTTCATCATCATCTCCCCAGCGGAGTCCCTGGGGGCCTATAACCAGCTGTACAGTTGCTGCCATATCGGGGACTTTCCCCCTAGCGTGGCGCGCTATGTGGATAACTATCAGGCATTGTACTTTTATTTGGGCCTAGAAGAACTCATTGCCATCATCGATCGCTGCGACGTGGACAACGCGCCGGACTGCATCCGCGCTATCCCCCTGGTGGGCCTGGCCCCCATCGCCACGGTGGCCGCCTGGAAGCGCGACAATCTCAACCCCTGCCTGGGTTTTTTCCGCCAGGCTCTGGACAAGTTGACTCCGACAGTACCGAATCGGCCGTAGATGACCATAAAAGCCTGGTCAGACCCTGAGGCGTGTCTTAGGACAAACAGACAGCCTCGCAGAATTTATACTCACAGACGCGATGAAATCAAAATCTGTTTTCAACTGCAATATCAGGATGGATAAAAACATATTTCCGACTCTAAAAATTGTCCACTTCAGCGAATAATGAGTGCGTTGCTGCAGGTCACAGCCTGCCCGCCAAAATGGCAACGGCTTGAAACGGTATCCTTTCGAGGATGCCGTTTTTCTGAACAGAAAAAGGGATGAGCTGTGAGCCATGAATAGAAGATCTAGTTCAGCGGGAAGTATATCAACTGCCCGAGCGGTAAAGGTGCTCTTGGTGTCAGGTGTACAATTATCAGGACAGCAAGTGCATGAATCACCAGGCTACCTATATCTGCTGGATGTACAAGGCGGCTGTCTGGCAAACGAGTATTTTTGGAATCGCTACTATGAGAAATACGGAATGAAAAAATTATCAACCTTCCCCATGACGTGACTGACAATCTTCAGAAGCTGCAAAACAAGGTGGAATCCCGCAAGGACCTGATGATATCTATGATGGAGGCAGGAGTGCTTCCATGTCCTCCTGCCGGTAGCAGACGCTGCCGTCGCTGGCGATCAGGCACAGAGAGCGGCCATCCCATTCTAAGAGGAGAAGGACGTCCTCTTGAGAAAGCACAGTAAAGTCCACTGGCCGGAGGGTCAATCCGGAAAAATATTGGTTCTGGGTCATATGTCACCGTCCTCCGTCCAAGCCGGGCCATGTTCGGTGTGATGTGTTTCCCAGCACTCCAGGAGCATGGATACGAACAGAGATAGAGAGGCATTATTCCATGGCTCCGCATCGTCGGGATGTTCCAGTTCCGCCCCTCCATAAAGTTTTTTGATCACGATTTCCGCAGCGTCCCAAAGACCGTCACCAAGAAAACCTTGGATAAGCTCACAGAGGATGAGCAGGGTCATTGGGCATTATCCTTGTGATCTCCGTGGCATCACGCAACATCATTTGGTATGTTCTACTATCCATAAGGAGCGCCTTTCAAAAAATAAAAGCGGAGCAATTGCTCCGCTTTTCCTGATATGATATTTTACTTATTCTTCTAAAATTGAGTTGGTTTGAACGCGAAGAACAGGGAAGTCTGTCTGAACCGTTTCATAAACATCACCCATTTTGAGCGTTTGATATTTGTGAGCGCGATATCGCGAAAACCTGCGATCACTTTCCAAGGTATATCGTGGTGAGTTCGCCGAAATGACTCAGATAAAGTTTTCACCAATTCTCCGATATTGATCACAGTCATACAGATGGCCCGCATCAACATCTCATTTTCGTTAAACTCTGCCAATGAGTGATCACCCATCCTGTTTTCGGCAATATCAATCTCAGAGAGGGCCTTCCGCAAGATCACCTCATCCCTAGGCTCCATAAAGAGGTATCCTCCTGTCTACGCCCCATAATTCCTCCAGCCGATACTTTACGCTGTTGAGGGTCAAGAGCGAGACTCTGTCTGTATGAAACGCTGCCAGCAGATCTACGTCGCTGTTTTGGTGGTACTTGCCGCTTGCATAGGAGCCGAATAGATCGACACACTTGATAGGATATTCTTTCGCTGCGATGGAAACGCTGTCTTTGATTTGCTGCTCGCTTAACATGAGGATCACCTCCCATATGCTTGTATTGTACTATGTTTTAGCACTGTAGGCAATGTATATGAAAAGTATTGGTGGCTGGTCAAATATATTTTGTAAAAGGATTTGAGGTAGGAAGATAATGCCTCGGAAAATCGAGGCATAGTAGAAAACACTCAATCCAAGAATGTTAAAAGTGAAGACCGGCTCTTATAGAACCCTCGCTTTAACATTAAAATATTAGCTATTCTCGTCATATGAACTCGGCGTTTTAAGCAGCGCGTCGTAGTAGTCTCCAATCAATCTTCGATAATCTGCAATTATTTGTTCTTTTGACGCTTTATTGATGGAGTGTTGATTAACATACTCAACCACATATGGAAAGGTTTCAGAAGATGTGACCAGTTCAATAAAACGCTCTTTGGGCTGCTCCGGCATCATGTGTGCTTCTTCGCGGACAAAGGGGGCAAGGATCAAGTAGGTGCAGATCCCGCTGGGTTCAGCAATCCCGTAAGGAGTATAATCAACAGCAAGGGCACTGTACGCAGACAAGGCAGGAATGGCATATCGTTTGGCACGATGGTTTTTGTCATAAGAACGAGTGTAACTCATCCCCTCAATCGGGCCGCTCAGTCCTTTCAAAATGGCTGCCTTTGCATGACCTTGGGCATCAAGCAGAACATTATCTTCGGCAGAGAGAGTATATAGAAGAAGCGGTTCGCCAGGCGCGGGAATTTGGAGTGTGTGAAGTAGGCCGTGCTTTATTTCATCGTTCAGGATAGGATCTGCTATGATTTGTTCAATTGAGCAACCCTCCGCTCGGTCAAGGATTTGACACATCTTTTGATATTGGATGGAGTTTGGGCCTGTATGGGAATTAAATGCATCCAGATTTATAAAATATTGTTTATCAAGCGTAGAGATTAGTCTCTGTACAGGTATTTCTCTTTTTTTGAATTCTTTCTGTTCACCATCCCTGAATATGACAGTAGCAGTGTCATTGATTGCATTCAGAACGGCCTTAGGAATACGCAAGCGTTGTTTATGATTACATACCCGCCAGAATACATATGGATCAAACTTTCCGCGAACTTGATATGCTGCATCTGACGTAGCAGTTTCATTTTCCAAATGGTTCAGCGTGATTTCTATAAATGCTGTTACAAATTCATGAAATAGATTGGATATTTTTCTTTTGCCATCTCTTGTTAGTGCAGAACGGTCCAGTGTAATGGTTTCCTTGGTATCCAGACCATAGACATCAAGAGTAACGGATATGCCGTCTTTTAGTAAATGAGGGGTTCCCTTATTTACTTCCATACCCTTAAAACGAACACGGCTGCCACGGTATCCCTGACCAACAAACTGAAACTCTCCATACGTCGCACTTTGCGTATCCCACAACTGGAGCCGATCGGCATCTTTACTCATTGTGTAGCGGTATCGATCCTTCCACTTCTCCCATTCGGAATTGGCAATAGGTAGTTGGCTTTTCACATCCATAGGTGGTACAGGTGCCTTCTCACAAGCCACATGAATGGGAAACATAGAGTCTTGGCAATTTATGCGAATGGACTCCAGAACACGGACTTCGCCTGTATAGTCCTCAGGACTTATCGGATCCAAGTGAAACTCTAAATACTGGTCGGTCTCTCCGCCAAAGGAGAATTGGAAATTCTCCGGCATTTTAAACTGTATCCGAATCGTGGTTCCCCGGGGCAAAGACTTTTCAGCACGTTGCAATTGCAGATATCCTCCTGTGCGTTTGGAATGGACAACTGCGTGGAAGGTTTCGGTTCCGGTGCTGGTGTCGACCTCAAATTGGTCTGTCAAAAGAAAAATAGACTGCAGGCCGATTCCAAAGCCCGCTGTTGGTCGAAGCCAATTGGGCATATCTTGTATCATTTTTTGGATTTGCTTGGAACCTGAATTACTGGTACCGACACTACACATACGCTTGAAAGAGTCCACGGAGATTCCGGTTCCCCGGTCTGTTATTTCCACTTGAACAAGTCCATCAGGCAAAGTAGAGAGTTTAACCTGAACAGGATAACTTTCATATATTTTTTTGTTCAAATTATAAGGTTGCAGTGCCGATGTAATTGGCAAGTCAAACCAAGCCCGATAAGTGCCGGATGTCAAGTCATTCCAAAGTTGAAGCTTAGATGCATCCAATGCATTTTGAATCACTTCCCGGATAAACACAAAGCGATCTTCATAAATATTAGAACCTTCAATAATTTGGAATGCCTTGTCCTGAGAGATTTCAAACTTGAGGCCAGCCACTCCATCAATATCCTGAACACCATTGATCAAAAGTTCTTTGCGGTCGAAACAAGGGGCATAGCCGCCCAAATCTTCCGGAGCGATTTTGGACCAATATTTTGTAAAAAAATCCACTTCGCTTTCAAGCCAGGTGACAAATTGCCGCACTTCAAGATAGGCTTCAGAGTTAGGACAATCACTGCGAAAGCTTATTTCTGCGGGTGTGACAAGCAACTGGGTGGTGGATTCATGCTTTTCCTTGTGGGGAATCGAAGTTGCCGGTAAGCCGCCGAAGCTCAGTTCGGCACCTGTATTGAAGCGGCCGTTGTCAATGTCCAGCAAATCTCCCAAGCGAAGAAGCATGGCGACAAATCGGGGGTGGGCATAGTCAGAGTCAAAGCCATTTGTTTGATAATCCAAATCAAGTGCTTTTTTCGTTGACTCTGTGTGAATTGCGCAGATTTGGCCCAGCAGTTTTATGAGCCGGGGCTGAATCAAACCATTATGCCCCAAATCCAAATCAAATTTCTGCACTGCAGAATTGATATATGCTTTTGAAAGTTGAGCGTGCTGGGTACGAAAATAATTCGCATTGATTAGACTAACATACCGATATGCCTCCAGCGGCCATACCTGGCTGGAGGCGAGACCGCTTGTATCTTGAATGAATTTGGCGGCAGCGCGCAGGTCCGGGTCCGTGGAGATGGAGAGAGAAGAAAGATAGCTTTGAAATTCAGGCTGCTCCCATACATCCTTGATCTCACTCCATTGTACCACCATCCCCAAGTCATGGGCATAGGCGGCGTGCAGTAACAACCAGGTATCGGTAGGAGACAGCTTTTGGATACGGCTTCCCAGCAACATTTCCATTTTGGAGACGACTGCTTCGGCATGGCTGGCATCATGCATGCTGAAATGGGGATAGCGGATGACAACGCTTTTCAACAAATCAGAACAGGTGCGTTTGTTCAGAGTCCACGTAGAGTTGAGATTTATGTATCTTGGGTACTGAGCGCACAGAGTACCCAGATGGGCCTCAAGTTTATATTCATACATGAACGATACCCCCTAGCAGAAAGAAACTTTTGCGCTGGAATAATTTCTCATTATTAATATACCATAGATTCGCCCACATGAAAAGTCCGTGATTGTCGCGGTTTGCTTTGGGCTGGAAAACAATCTGTTGGAATTTTTCTGGGTACAAAGTGTTCATCAATAAATCAGAAAAAAATTTCCACCTCTGAACAAATAAGAGGCTTATCACTCAAAACTCGTGAATCTGAAGTATCAATAGTTTCTATCTTAGCTTAAACATAGATTTCTGAGGACTAATAGAACTGACTGTATCAGAGAAATACGGTACCGCACTCTTATACTCCCGAGGTCGAGAGTTCAAATCCTCCCCAGCAATCAAAACCAGACAGGATCTACGGAGCCTGTCTGGTTTCTTTTATTTTGTAGCACTTTTTCGAGTTATTTATTTTGGGCGCTTTCAGTTGACTCAGATTCTGAGCTATAAGGGGAATTAAGCAATACCAGAGCAATTGGGCACGCCAATTCGACTCAAATCCAGATGCGTAGATACGTGCTATCCTCAGAACATTATTGATGGAGATATAGGATTGTCCCAAATCAGAGAAAGAAAATAAAAGACAAGCCCATACACCGGAAAGTTCGGGTATCAATATTTTGTCCTGAATAACTCAGGCATGCAAAGTTAGGCAGTCCTGGGTCATCATGTTTATATGGCGAAATAATGCCCTGACATTGTAAGAGCTCATCCAAATATTTTGCGTGTAGAATTGAATGGGAATGATGAAGTCCATTAAGTGTTTTCAATATAATGCAAAATTGTAATGGCAAACCTGCATTTTTCCAATTTTACAACAATATCGATCAATGATAAAGTGTATAGCGAGAGAGGATTTGGACAAATTGCATAGTAGTTGAAGGGCGAAAATCATGTGGGTAAAATGCTTATAATTGAGAAAATAGAAGGGCGGTATCGACATGACGTTCAATCAAATCAATTACTTTCTCACCATAGCAAAGCACCTCAACTTTACGCAGGCCGCTTCAGAATTATTTGTTGCACAGTCGACATTGAGTAGAAGTATGGCCGCATTAGAAGCCGAGATAGGAGTAAAACTGTTACAGCGGGATTTCCATAATGTTACTTTGACAGCGGCAGGGGAGCTTATGTACTGCGAAATGGAAAAAATTATGGCGGAAATTGGTATAGTAGTCCATCGGGTACAAGCGGTAGCTAATAATGAAGATAATAAATTGACAATTGGCATATTAGCTGGACAAGAGGTAGATTCAAGCGTTCTTTTTGCGTTGAAAAAGCTATCAGACGATTTTCCGGATTTTGACTTAGAAATACGAAAAATGCTCCATCAGGAGTTGGTAGATGAGCTAAAGGCTAACAAGTTAGATATTGCAGAAACGGTGATTTCTGTTGATGACGTATTCGATGACGAAATCGGCTGTTTGGTAATTGAACGCTCAAACATATATCTTGCTGCAAGGACAGATGATCTTTTGTGGAAGAAAAGCCCTACCATATCAGATATTGATGGTAGGGTGCTATTAGTGCCGCCTGACTATCATATGGGGGCGGTTAGCATTCCTCAACTCATTAAGAATGCACAGGTTAATGCTTTGCTAAAGGCAACTTCAGATATGGAGTCTCAATCGCTTTGGGTAGAGGCGGGAATGGGAGTTACTCTTTGCAACAAAAGACATGTTATTTGTTCATCAAAAAATCTCAAGCCAATTGCTGTAGCACAAATGAATGAACTTCCAGAAGTGTGTATCGCATTGTTGTGGAATAAAAATTGCCATCCGCCCATATTGGACTCGATGTTGAATTATCTGCAACTTGACTTAGAACACCCATCAGATATTAGCCATGATTGATTTGGTGCCTAACGAAAATAGCTTTGGAGTATTTGCGCTTGCTCATGCTTCTGGCAATAGACATCGAAAGGAGAAAATAAGATGGACCGTTTGATCAAAACAGATGTATTAGTTGTCGGAGGCGGACAAGCAGGCTTCTTTGCGGCATTAAAAGCACAGGAACAAGGCGCAAAGGTGACAATGGTCGACAAAGGTTATGCTGGGAAATCGGGACAGTCCCAAAACATCACCTGTATGATTTATTTTGACCCGGGAAAAAACAGCATTGATAAATGGATGGAAGAAGGGATATTAGCCGATGAATATTTAGAAAATAGAGATTGGGTCGAAGTAGTTTACCGAGAAAGTAAAGATCGATGGGACGATATGGATCGCTGGGGTATCAAAGCATGGCGATACGATCAGGCAGGAAACGCATATTTGGCACCTATCAATGATTGTACAGATGAACGATGCCCGGGAGAACCCAAAGAGGACCGAATTACCAATTATTTGATCCACAATCGTTATCATCATAAGTTGCGAAACGTATTTCAAAAAGGGGGAGGAACGATCTTAGATCGTGTTATGATAACGAGCTTAATGAAATACAACGGACGGATTGCCGGCGCAGTGGGTTTTTCTCCTGACAATGATGATACATATATCTTCCAGACAAAAGCCATTGTTTTGGCAGCAGGTAACGGAGGAATGAAAAATTGTGGTATCCGCACGAACACGACGACAGGTGACGCACAAGCGATGGCATATCGGATCGGCTGTGCAGTGACAGGCAAAGAGTGGGCAGATCAGCATGGTTCACGCGGGGATTTTCCAGCATATCCCTGGACAGGCAATGATAGAAATCCTTATTACAATAAAAATGACGCAACATGCGAACATCTTTGGGAACATCTTCCGATGTACAATATGGAGGGGAAGAAAATCGTAAGTGATCGCCCAAACTTAGCCAAAGTTCATCCGCTTCCATTTAATGCTATCGCAATGGCATATGAGGCACACATTGGCCATGCGCCACTATTTTATAAAGTTGACGGAAACCCGGATACCAGCCCAATGAACCACAATCCGAGCGATAAGCCCCGGGAAGAAGTTGACGAACTTGCGGCAGAACGTGGAATGGTCCGGATGTCTATGGGGAGAGCGCTGGGACAATCATATCATCTGTCGGATGGAATCTGGTCGGACGGAACGGATTGCACGACACAGGTGCCAGGCCTTTACGCGGCAGGGGATTGCCTAGGTGCGAGAAGCGGCTATCCTATGGCAGGATTTGCTGCTGCCTTTTGCGCGGTGAGCGGGGCCAGAGCAGGAGTAAACGCAGCAAAGTTTTCTGTTGAGTATGAATGGAACGAACTAGATCAAAATGAGGTAGCCACGCTGAAAAAGGAACTATGGGAGCCGAAGAAACACAGAGGCGGTTTTACTCCACAGTGGGCGCTCCAGGTGATTCAAGATGTCGTCACACCATATTGGGTACTGCTATATAAAAAAGAAGATCGCCTTCAGGCAGCGCTAAACTACATCGAATTTATGCGGGATCACATCGTCCCGCAGCTTATGGCTTATGACAATCATGACCTGCGTTTGGTCCATGAGGTGCGCAACATCGTGCTGCACATGGAAATGAAATTGCGCGCGTCATTATTCAGAAAAGAGAGCAGATGGTATCACTACAGAGAGGACTATCCGCTGCGAGATGATGAAAACTGGCTGTGCTGGGTCAAAATTCAGGATGTGAATGGGGAGATGACACTCAGCAAAGTACCGATCCCTGAAAAATGGAGGCCGGATCCTACGGTGCCCTATGCTGAACGGTATCCGTGTAAGTTCCCCAATGAGCCGCAGGATCTGCCGGATTGAGGAGGTGAGACATCAATGGCGATCGAAAAGATAGACCTTGAGAAATGCATTGGTTGCGGGACCTGCAAAGATGTATGCAGCTGTGACGTTATCCGGATAGGCGAGGATGGGAAACCATTCATCCGCTATGAAAATGAATGCTGCCTTTGTTTGTATTGTATGGAGGACTGTCCTGTAGGAGCCATCTACGTATCACCTGAGCGCACATTCAAACAGTTGCAGGCTTGGGGTTAACAGACGTGTACGTCGGAGTATTTGTTTATCATATGCTTCGTGTATAAATTTTCTAAAAGGAGGGTTTATCGCTATGGATAGACAGATCAAAACCGATGTATTAGTCATTGGAGCTGGTAATGCCGGCCTGTTCGCCGCCATCAAAGCGGCGGAGGAAGGGGCAGCGGTGACGCTGGTCGACAAGGGCTTTGCGGGGAAATCTGGTCAGTCTCAGAACATGGAGACGATGATTGTGTTCGACCCAGAACGCCATGATCTGAAAGCGTGGGTGGAGAGCGACCGGGGAGTCAACGAATACGTCAACGATCCTAAATGGGTCGAGATCACCTATCTGGAGAGCAAAGACAGGTGGAACGATCTGGCATCATGGGGTTATGAGAGCTATCGCTATGATGCGAATGGAAATGTTGTCGTCCTCCCGATGTCTCTGCCCGATGAGGCGGGCGAATATACACCGGGAGAGGAAGGGCTTGGAGGGACTGGTGAAGGCCGTGTTCCAACGCCTGTCCGCTTTCGGTTCATCTGCTCGAGACAACAGTGGCGCTCCCGGAAGATCGCTGAGGAGCGAGGCGTGAAGATCATCGATCGCTTCACTGTGACAGACCTGATCAGACAGGGGGAGCGTATCGTCGGCGCGATCGGGTTTTCTGCGGATAGTACGGATACTTATGTGTTCCAGGCAAAAGCGGTAGTGATGGCCGCAGGGAATGGCGGAATCAAGAATGCAGGCTTTCGAACCGTGACGACGACGGGTGATGCACAGGCAATGGCCTATCGGGTGGGCTGTGCCTTGACCGGGAAAGAGTGGTCGGATTATCATCCTGCCCGTGCGGACTTCCCTGCCTACGCATGGTCGGGAGGAATCGATCGGGACTATTTTGTGCCCAAGAGCCAAAATGCAAAGCACCACGGATTACTCGTTTACAATAACGAAGGGGCGTTCGTTGATGCGATGCGTAAAGATCCTGAGGCGGCCAAGCGGACCACAGGCCAGATCTTTGACGGTGCGCGTATGGCGTATGAGGCGCATTGCGGCCGTGCCCCTATGTACTTTTCGGTGGATTGGGATCCAAATACTCGCCAAATGAATCACAGCCCCAAGAATATGCCGAGAGATCAGATCGATGACGATGCCGGTAAGGAGGGGAAGGTCCGAATGGCGATGGGGCGTGCGATGGGACAGTCCCACCACCTCTCTGATGGCATCTGGCCTACCGATGATTATAGTTGTGCTGTAGCAGGTGTCGCTGGGTTGTATGCTGCAGGCGATTGCTTAGGTGGAAGACCTGGTTATCCTATGGCGGGATTTGCGTATGCATATACCTCTGTCACAGGAACAAGAGCGGGAGTAAATGCGGCCAAATATGCAACAAGTATAGATGAGATCGAATTGGACACGCAAGAAATCGAACGGCTGAAAAAGGTGATGAGAGGTCCGCTGGAACGGAAAGGCGGTTTTACCCCTGGGTGGGTGAATCAGGTGATCTTGAATACGATGATTCCATACTGGGTCCTACTTCTGAAGTCTGAAAAGCGGATGCAGACAGCATTGGAAACGATCCAGTTCATCAGGGATAACTTAGTGCCGAAACTTTGGGCCCGTGATATGCATGAGCTACGTAAATGCCACGAGGTCAAGAACATCATTCTTCATTGCGAAATGAAGTTGCGAGCGTCCATGATGCGAAAGGAAAGTCGATGGACGCATTACAGAGAAGATTACCCGCTTCGTGATGATAAAAACTGGTTGTGTTGGATCAAGATCCAAGAAATAGATGAAGAAATGACCTTTACAAAGGTCCCTGTGCCAGAAGAGCTTCGACCCGACCCATCCTTGCCTTACATTTATCGCTACCCCTATGAATTTCCGAATGAACCTGAAGCGATTCCAGAAGATATGTGAGGTGTAAAGCCATGGCAATTGAAAAGATCGATCCTAATAAGTGTATTGGGTGTGGAACATGCAAATTAGTATGCAGCAGTGATGTGATCGCCCTCAGAGAAGAGGATGGGAAAGCTTACGTCAAATATCCAGAGGACTGCATTGTGTGCTTATTCTGCGAACAGGAGTGTCCTACTCAGGCAATTTATGTCTCACCTACCCATGACTCCAAGCAACTCCAAGCTTGGGGATGATTGAAACAGGACAAAATGAGATTGGATGTCAAGGGGATATAACTTAGCATTTGAAAACAGAATCTGAAATTATGCCTATGCTAAATGGGGAGAGGGGATATAGGAAAATTTAACTTACCGTTGCAGGATCAAAATTCTAGAGGATAGGAGCTCGAAAAGTAAAATCAAAATCGAATATGGAGGAACGATCATGAAAAAACAAAATGTCTTTATAGTTCTTCTTGTAATCGTAATGTTATTTACACTTGTGTCATGCAGAAGTAGTGATGACTCAAACTCTGCGTCCCTTGGAAATGATTCGACGACAGAGCAAAGCATGGCACCAGTGGTGGAAAACACGACTGATAAAACACAGCTAGTTGTGGGAGCAGACTATGAGCCCACTAACTTGCAGTATTATGTCAATGCAACCGACTCACAAAAAATCATCAACGCTGCGATTTATGATACACTGTTTACATTTGATAATGGAGAGATCGTTCCCTCACTTGCAACAGGCTATGAATTTACTGGGGAAGATGATTTGGATTTGGTTATTACTCTGCGGGACGATGTGACATTCTCCAATGGAGATCCGCTGACTGCAGATGATGTACTGTTCACGATGCAGATGAATTTAAACAATATGGCCACCGCCACCCGGTTTGCCGCAGTGGATATCGAAAACTCTTATGCGGAAGATGAGCACACGGTTGTATTAAAGCTCTTTAACTATGACAATTGCTTGCTACCTTATTTGACAGGTGAATACGGTCAGATATTGAATAAAAAGTATGTAGAAGAAGTCGGCGAAGATGAGGCAATCGGGCAGCACCCTATCGGAACTGGGCCCTATGTATTTTCTGAGTGGGATGTTGGCACCAGTATCACACTGGTCAAGAATGAGACATATTGGGGAGATCCTTCCAATCAAAATTTTGATTCCATCAAATATATGTTCTTCTCTGATGATAACATCCGCGCTTTAGAGTTGGAGCAGGGCAATCTGGATATCGCGCTTTTAAATACAAATGAAAGTATAGGGCGCATCTCTGGAATGGGGGAACAAGGATTAGCGGTCAGTTCGGTGCCACTGACTAAAGTGGGATATTTTTGTATGGCCACGATCATTGAGGATGATACCTTTCAGGATGTAAATAAGCGACTCGCCATAGCCCATGCGTTGGATATGGACGCTATTGTATCCACTATTGCCGGTGAGACAGCAATTGCGGCGACATCCTTGTTCCCCAGTGGTAGCTTAGGATATGCTGATCATTCTTACGAATATGATCCTGAATTGGCCAAAGAATATCTGGAGAAAGCAGGATGCCCGAATGGATTTGAATTTACCATCGAGGTCGCAAATAACCAACAAATGAATCTGGAATTGGCCGAAGCAATGCAGGCATATTTAGGTCAGGTGGGGATCACCATGAATATTGAACCCATGGATTTCGGTACTCAGTTTGGCAATATGCTGGCGGGGACCCAACTGTGTAGTATCCTGGTTGGTACCTGTAATGGAGACCCAAGTATGGGACTAACAGCGTTTGCGCCAGGGTCAGGAGCCTGCATTGCCGAGAATCATGACGAGGAATTTGTGCGTTTGTTGGATGCATGCCGTTACGAACGCGATCCAGAGATCAGGCTTGATTATTTGGCGCAGTTGCAGACCTATATGCATGATATGGCATATGCCATCCCTGTCTATGAAGCAGTATACTCCCTGGGATATCAGTCTTATGTCGAAGGGATCGAAGGAGCTTATATTCAGGGTGAGCTTGGCTTTTACGCAGCCCGTTTGAATTTTGCGCGAGGATGATTGTGTGAACCTGTACTCACTGAGTATAAACAGCGGCAGGACAGAGGCATAGTGACCAATATTGCAGGAGGATGCAGTGAGCGAACCCTGCATCCTCCTGCAATATCTGCATTTAGAAAGGATATTTGGTGAACTATCATGTTAAGATATATTGGCAGACGCCTGCTGATACTGATCCCAATCCTGCTGGCGGTGATAGTGATCATTTTTACTATCAATTTTTGCACTCCTGGCAGCCCGGCAATCTCCATATTAGGAGGGAGCGCCACGCCAGAAAAGCTGGCCGAAGTAGAGCATGAGATGGGACTAGATCGGCCTTATTTCGTACAACTAGGCGAATACTTATGGAACATCATCACGAAATTTGATTTTGGAACATCATACAGCTTCAAACGGCCTGTAATGGAGGTCATAGGGGAGCGTATCGGAGTTACATGTCTTTTGGGCTTTTTGAGTGTCATTGTGACCGTTATTATCGGAATCCCCATCGGGATCATAGCGGCAGTCAAACAAAATAGACCTGTGGATTATATTGCGACAACGATAGCAGTGGTATTGGCCGCACTGCCTTCATTTTGGTTAGGCTTAATGTTGATTTTACTGTTTTCGGTCAATTTGAAGGTGCTCCCGATTTCAGGACTGGGGACTCCGGCGCATTGGATACTGCCTGTTTTTACAGTTGCTGCGTTTCCGCTGGCGAATATTGTCCGTATGACTCGTTCTTCTATGCTGGAAGTGATCCGGCAAGATTATGTAAGAACTGCCCGGGCTAAAGGATTGCCACAAAGGGAGGTACTTGCCAAACATGTTTTGCCGAATGGGATGATCCCAGTAGCAACAACGGTAGGGATGATGCTGGGGTTGTCCATGACAGGGACGATCATCGTTGAAACCATTTTTAACATCCCCGGCCTTGGAACGCTTCTCAATACATCAATCAATATGTATGACTATAATTTAACGCAGGGAATCGTAGTCGTTTGTGCTGTTATTATATGTTGTGCGAATCTTCTCACTGATATAGCATATGCCTTCCTGGACCCCAGAATCAAGGCGTTGTATACGAATTCAGGAAAGAGAAAAAAGCGGAGCAAAGATACAAGGTACCAGTCATGTGGGGAGGGAATGTGAGATGGCTCAGATAAAAATGCAAACCTCACCGCAAAGCCGTATCATAAAAGAGCAAAGGCATCGTGGACAAGGGGCTGAGGTTTGGCACCGCCTTAAAAAGAGCAAGACAGCAATCGGAGCACTTATATTTATTGCTATTCTCATTTTTGCAGTCGTATTCGCTGATTTTCTGACACCATATCAATATGACGCAGTCGAACTTGGAAACGCATTGCAGTTTCCAAGTTTAGAACATCCCATGGGGACAGACCAGTATGGCCGCGATTTGTTGACTAGACTGCTTTTTGGAGGGCGGATTTCACTACTGATTGCATTAATCACGGTAGTGGGCAGTGTTTTTGTAGCAGGAGCAATCGGCATCTGCGCAGGGTATTTTGGCGGTCATTTAGACAATATTTTGATGCGGTGTATGGATGTTCTCATGGCGATTCCAGGAATATTGATGGCTATCACAATAGCATCTGCACTGGGAGGCGGTATAGTAAACACGGCCATTGCCATAGGCATCAGTCACATTGCAGGGTTATCGAGAATATTTAGGTCATCTGTGCTGCTTTTACGGGAGCAAGAATACATTGAAGCGGCAGAGGCGTTTGGCGCTAGTCATATAAGGATCATTTGGAAACACATTGTTCCCAATACATTGGCGCCCATCATCGTACAATGCACGTTAAAAATCGGTGAATCGATCTTATCGATTGCGCTATTGAGTTTTATTGGTTTGGGGATCGCACCGCCTACCCCGGAGTGGGGGTCTATATTGAACAGTGGACGGGACCTAATCATGTCTTTCTGGCCAATTATTACATTCCCGGGAATTTTTATCGCATTGACAATGCTTGCGTTTAATCTGCTGGGCGACGGTCTACGTGATGCAATGGACCCCAGGCTGAAACAGTGAAGAGGTGTAACGATGAGCGATAAAATTTTGGAGATCAAAGATTGTGAGATCCAGTATATCACAGAAATCGGGATCGTTCATGCGGTCAATCACATTGATTTTTCGATTGAACGTGGAGCCTCTATGGGGTTGGTCGGAGAAACTGGAGCTGGAAAAACCACTACTTGTTTAGGAATTTTGAATTTGCTCCCGTCTACTACTGGAAGGGTCACTTCCGGTGAGATCATTTTTAATGGCGAGAATTTGCTCAAAAAATCAGATAAGGAAATGCAAAAAATCAGAGGATCGCAAATTTCAATGGTATTTCAGGATCCTATGACGGCCCTAAATCCAACGCAGACGATAGGCGATCAAATTGTTGAAAGCATACGCCATCATCAGAAATGCTCAAAAAGGGATGCCTGGGATCAAATGAAAGACATGCTGGCCAAAGTGGGAATCGAGCCAGAGCGGGCGGATGATTATCCGCATCAGTTTTCCGGTGGAATGAAGCAAAGAGTGGTGATTGCGATGGCCCTGGCCTGCAATCCATCATTATTGTTGGCTGATGAACCAACTTCCGCACTAGATGTTACGATCCAAGCGCAAGTATTAGAAATGATAAAGTCATTGCAGGATGAATTTCAAACAGCTATGTTGCTGATTACACATGATTTGGGCGTAGTGGCAGAGGTTTGCTCAACGGTTGGGATCATGTACGCTGGCGAGATAGTTGAATATAGCACGGTAGAGGAATTCTTTGAAAATACAGTACATCCATATTCTCAAGGGTTGATCGCTGCGATCCCACGCTTGGACGAAAATGTAAAACGACTGAATGTCATCCCAGGTATGATGCCAGACCCAATGGACTTGCCGAGTGGATGCAAATTTCACGCACGTTGTCCTTACGCCACAGAGTTGTGTAAAACCTGTGCCCCATCGATGAGAGAAATATCGCCAGGACATATTGTAAAGTGCCACATGATAGATAGCATCCCTAAATTCTCAGAGGGATAAAGGGAAAAGGAAGGCAGATATGGAAAAATTGCTAAAGGTTGAACATCTAAGAAAATATTTCCCGACTCCGAGAGGGTTACTACATGCGGTCGATGATGTTTCTTTCGATATAAATAAGCGTGAGACCCTCGGCGTTGTAGGAGAATCTGGGTGTGGAAAGTCGACATTAGGGAGGACCGTAATGGGGCTCCTTGCACCAACTGAAGGGAAAGTCTTTTTTGAAGGCCGTGAGATATCAGGGATCAAACGGCAACACCGGAAAAAGCTGAGTTCAGAAGTACAAATCATTTTTCAAGACCCATTTTCTTGTCTAGACCCCAGATTAAATATTCGAGATTTGATTGCGGAGCCCTTAGATATCAATAGTACTTATCACGATAAAAGGGAACGGGATAAGGCTGTAACAGAACTAATGGAAATTGTCGGGCTGGCCAAACGATTTGAAAACTCTTATCCACATGAATTAGATGGTGGCCGCCGTCAAAGAATCGGGATAGCACGAGCGCTAGCGTTGGACCCCAAATTTATCGTATGCGATGAACCGGTCAGTGCATTGGATGTATCTATCCAGGCTCAAATTCTGAACCTTTTGCAAGATCTCCAGGAAGTAAAAGGGCTTACCTATATGTTTATTACACATAATTTGTCAGTAGTCAAACATATATCAGATCATATTTTAGTGATGTATCTAGGGACTGTTGTTGAGAAAGGACCTAAAAACGAGCTTTATCAGGATCCAAAGCATCCATATACAAAGGCATTGCTTTCTGCAATCCCGATACCATCTGTAAGAAGAAAACAAAAAAGGATTATTTTGCGGGGTGAGATCAGCTCACCGATTGAACCGGCACCGGGATGCCGGTTTGCCCCGAGATGCCCTTTTGCGACAGAGATTTGTGCCAAGGTCACACCTGAATTTCAAGAGGTTAGACCGGAACATTTTGTTGCCTGCCATAACTTCCTTCATGCTAATTTTTAGCCCCAAGACATGGTTTTATATTTTAGACTTATCAAACGGCACATTGGGGGCCAAGAATAGATTAACCTCGGATAAAAGGATGCTGCATTTGTATTGAAGATGTGAAGTAAAAGCCGTCAGACTGATGAAATTGGGAGTGCCTAGGTACTTTTCAGAATAGCCTCTTTTGGGTGCTTCTAGTTGACCCATTTTCTGACCCATATGGGAACTTAAGCTGACCCAAGAATAAGGAGGCATTTGAACCTTGGGCCTCCAAAGGGACACTGGCATGGCGGTTTTTCGCAAGCTGGGCTATAATGCTGTGTCGGGCTGTCTCCAGCGCAACGCCACCCAAGCACGGCACATCAAGCACTGTTGACGCGCTTCCATAACCCTTCTGGTGACCGCGGAGAACAGCCGGCGGTCGGTTAGGAGACCAGAGCACCGATTTGCAGAAGAAAATCGCTTACGAAATAGCGCCCCATATTATAATTGTGCTCACGGCCTGCGGATGAAGAGATTCATTCCCATAGTCACCACACCTAGAATGACCACCATGAGGAAAGTGGTCCAATAGCCGCCGCTGGCATCTTGGAGCACCGCAGAGAGCATGGGACCAAGGATAGAGGCAGGGATCAGGCACAGGTTGCACACAGAAAAATTGGAGGCATAGTGCTTGCTGCCGTAAAGCTGGCGGATCAGCGCGGCAGAAATGGTAATACCGCCGCCATAACACACACCCATGAGGAGCATCCCGACCAAGACGACCCCTCCGCCATTGCTTCTGTCCCCCAACAGGAGCAGAAGACCGGAAAGCAACAGAACCGCGTTGTCCAGATACATGGTTCGCTTCCAGCCCAGCCGGTCCATACAGGACCCAATGATGAGTCTGCCCACCCCGTTGAATACCGATACCAACAGACCGATTACAGCAGCCAGTCCGTAATAGACTGTAATGGAGGAGGCAGAGTTGATCACAAGCATGCCACCGGCAGAGAGGCAGATATTCCACAGAAAATAGAGCCAGAAGGTGGGGCGTCGCAGCATTTGAGCTGTGGTCAGATCCTGGGAGGGGGTCGTCCCGGTCTGCCGTACCAGGGGCAGCTTATCCGCCTCCCCGGGCAGTCGAAGGGCCAAAGAGCCAAGCAGCAGGACGACCAACAAAACAAGGGCGAAGATGCGGAATGTAACAGCCAGCCCTACCAGACCGATCAGCCAGTCGGCGATATTTCCCAGCAACAGCGCACCAAACCCCATCCCCATGAGCAGGCACCCGGAGATCAGACCAGGACAGTCGGGAAACCAAGGTTGGATGCCGGAGAGAACGGCATTGTAGGCGATACCTGTCCCAAGGCCGTTGAGTACGCCATAACACAAATAGAGCTGGACCAGAGCGGCCTGCCCGCCAGAAGGCAAGACTGATACACCCCAATAGCCCAAGGCGATCAGTGCTGCGGCCAGCACCGTTTGCCAGCGTTTCCCCAACCGACGCAGCGCACTGCCTGCCAGCAACCCACCCACACAAAAGCAGCTCATCATGATGGTGAAAGTGAGGGTGACCTGAGATTGGCTCCAGGCAGGATAGGCCGCCTCTACTGCAACCTTAAAATAACTCCAGGCATACATAGCCCCCAACAGGAGCATCAGCAGGACACCCACGGCAGCTCGCAGATACCTTGTCTGTTTCATTTTATCGCTTCCTTCCGATTTGCGTGTTTACGCGTTTTTCACCAGTATATCAGGGGAAAAGCGGGCTGTGAAATATACAGAAGCGATGGGTGGACCCGAGACTATTTCCTGCTGGGCATAACAAGATAACAAAAGTCGGCGGCAGAGTATGATCTGCCGCCGACTTCTTTTTCCGCTCACTTGGTACGCAGCGCTGCCAGCGCTCTCTGGGCGATCTGGCGGGTCAGGGGGGAGGGGCACTCTCTGCGCCAGGATGCCAGCAGGTAGAGTTTCGCCGCCGGATGCTGGAAGTGGAGAATATGCAGGTCATCTGCCTGTAAGCGCCTGGCGATAGCTTGGGGCAGAATAGCGGTGCTTTCCCCACTCTCCATGGTCAACACCATAGCGGTCCGGTCCTGGCAGAAGCGCACCTGAGGCGCACTGCCGATGGCGTCCAGAATAGACAAGATCTGGGCCAGTCCCCGGGGCTCCTTTTCCAGAAGGATGACGCCGCGCTTGTGCAGCGTTTCCAGCACAGCCCCTCGGTCATCTTGAAATGCCGTCTGGCTGCGCAGAACCAGCACCATCTCGTCCT
>ERZ836441.112-NODE-112-length-94003-cov-54.572966_pt1 | contig 94003 bp, 84 predicted proteins | sample MGYA00519686_ERZ836441 | MGnify/ENA primary metagenome ERZ836441 (study PRJEB31850, sample SAMEA3708800) | human gut metagenome | biome: human gut; feature: human-associated habitat; material: faeces | place: China | collected 2014 ...
CCCCACTGCTGCCTCCCGTAGGAGTCTGGGCCGTATCTCAGTCCCAATGTGGCCGTTCAACCTCTCAGTCCGGCTACTGATCGCAGCCTTGGTGAGCCGTTACCTCACCAACTAGCTAATCAGACGTGAGCCCATCCATCAGCGGATTTCTCCTTTGGTATCCAGAAGATGCCTTCCGAATACATTATGCGGTATTAGCAGTCGTTTCCAACTGTTGTCCCCCTCTGAAGGGCAGGTTGCTCACGCATTACTCACCCGTCCGCCACTAAGTTAAATCAGATCCATCCGAAAACTTCACCAAAGTAACTCCGTTCGACTTGCATGTGTTAGGCACGCCGCCAGCGTTCATCCTGAGCCAGGATCAAACTCTCTATAAATCATATCATAACCGTCTCTAAAAATTTAAAAACGGATACAATCTAAATCTTAGATCGCTATCTAGCTCTCAAAAGAATTGTTTTACATCGTCTCCGATGTTAAGAACCCTTTTCTGGTGCTTATTTTGCATAAGCTACAAAACTTTTTCAGTTTTGTGTTCTTACATTGTTTAATTTACAAGGTACACGCCGCTGTGCCTCTCTGCGACAGCTTATTTATACTACCACACGCGGCTTCGCTTGTCAAGAACTTTTTTCAACTTTCTTTCGGAAGTTTCGTTCGTTCGTGACGCACAACCCCTCGCGTGTTTGATAATATAGCACTTCCTGTTGCCATTTGTCAATACTCTTTTTAAACTTTTTAACGTTATTTTTTTGCCCCGCTATATGTAGTGGGGACGCGCTGCCGCATCCCCTATTTTGCGCTGTTTCCGGACACTCAGGAGCAGAACCTGTGCTTCCCGATGACCGTGATGAGCGGCCGCGACCAGATCCACGAGCTGGTGGCCGTGGACGGATTGAAATAATAGATCGCGCCGCCGGAGGGATCGACGCCATTGAGTGCATCGCGCGCGGCGCGGTAGGCACTCTCCGCGACCGGCTGATTGAACTGCCCATCCGTGATGCACGTGAACGCGCCGCTCTGATAGATGACGCCGGGGAGCGTATTCGGAAACGACGGGTGCTTGATGCGGTTGAGAACGACGGCGCCGACGGCCACCTGGCCGGAGTACGGCTCGCCGCGGGCCTCCGCCGAGATCAGGCGCGCAAGCAGATCGACCTGCGAACTGGACGCGCCGCCGGAACCGCCGGAATTGCTGGAATTGCCTCCGCCCGCGGACAGCCCCATGGCCGCCAGCGTCTGGTCGCCGGCCTTGCCGTCGACCGTGAGGCCGTTTTTCTGCTGGAAGGCGCGCACGGCGCGCTCGGTGCCGCTGCCGTAGATACCGTCCACGGTACCGGTATAGTAGCCCCAACTTTTGAGCTTCGTCTGGATCTGCGTGACTACGGCGCCGCTGGAGCCTTTTTTGTACGAGGCCGCCTCGACAGCCGGGACAAGCGCAACGAGCACCATGCTCACCGAGAGCAGCACCGCGAGTGCGAGACACAAGCGTTTGGATCGTTTCTGCATATACAAAACTCCTTCGCAGACGTTTGGTTCTAGTCTGCGAAGGAGCGTTTTTTCTTATACGGTCAAATTTGAAATATCAGCTTTTGCGCGACTTGACATCCGCCTGCAGGCGCGCGATGAAGTCCGAAAGGCCCTCAACGCTCTGCTCGCCGGAGAGGGTGCGCACGGAGATGGTGTCGTTTTCCGCTTCCTTATCGCCGAGGACGAGCATGTACGGGATCTTCTGGCTCTGCGCCTCGCGGATCTTGTAGCCGATCTTCTCATTGCGCAGGTCGGTCTCGACGCGCAGACCAGCCTTCTCCAGACGGTCGGCAACGTGCTTGGCGTAGTTGTTCGTGCGGTCGGTGATGGGCATGACCTTGACCTGCACGGGCGCGAGCCACAGCGGGAACGCGCCGGCGTAGTGCTCGGTGAGGATGCCGATGAAACGCTCGATGGAGCCGAAGCACACGCGGTGGATCATGACGGGGCGGTGCTTCTCGCCGTCGGCACCGACATACTCAAGGTCAAAGCGTTCGGGCATCTGCATATCCAGCTGGATCGTGCCGCACTGCCAGGTGCGGCCGAGGCTGTCTTCCAGATGGAAGTCGATCTTCGGGCCGTAGAACGCACCGTCGCCCTCGTTGATGACATAGGGCTTGCCAAGCTCGTTGAGCGCGGAGACGAGGCCATTTGTCGCAACCTCCCACTGCTCGTCCGTGCCGATGTGATCCTCCGGCATGGTGGACAGCTCCATGTGGTACTTGAAGCCGAAGAGCGAGTACACATCGTCGATGAGCTTGGCCACGCCCTTGATCTCGTCCTTGACCTGATCGGGCGTCATGAAGATGTGCGCATCGTCCTGCGTGAAGCAGCGGACGCGGAACAGGCCGTGCAGCGCGCCGGACAGCTCGTGACGGTGCACGATGCCGAGCTCGCCGACACGCAGCGGCAGGTCGCGGTAGGAGTGCGGCTGGGACTTATAGACCAGCATGCCGCCGGGGCAGTTCATCGGCTTGAGCGCGAACGGCACATCGTCGATGACGGTCGTATACATATTATCTTTATAGTGATCCCAGTGGCCGCTGCGGTGCCAGAGATCCTGGTTGAGCATGATCGGCGTCGAGATCTCGACATAGCCGGCCTTCTTATGGATCTCGCGCCAGTAGTCGATGAGCTGGTTTTTGAGCACCATGCCGTTGGGCAGGAAGAACGGGAAGCCCGGGCCCTCGTCCATGAACGTGAACAGGCCGAGCTCCTTGCCGAGCTTGCGGTGGTCGCGCTTTTTGGCCTCTTCGATACGGGCCAGATACGCATCGAGCTCCTCCTTCTTCGGGAAGCAGGTGCCGTAAATGCGCTGGAGCATCTTGCGGTTGCTGTCGCCGCGCCAGTAGGCGCCGGTGACGCTCGTGAGCTTGATGGCATTGCCCTTGACGCGACCGGTGGAGTCCAGATGCGGACCGGCGCAGAGGTCGACGAATTCGCCCTGACGGTAGAAGGAGATGACGGCATCCTCCGGCAGGTCGTTGATGAGCTCGACCTTGTACGGCTCATCGCGCTCCTCCATGAACTTCAGCGCTTCGGCGCGCGGGAGCTCAAAGCGCTCGAGACGCAGCTTTTCCTTGCAGATCTTGCGCATCTCGGCCTCGAGCTTTTCGAGCACCTCGGGCGTGAACGGCTGGGGGCTGTCAAAATCGTAATAGAAACCGTCCTCAATGGCCGGGCCGATGGCCAGCTTCACCTCGGGGTACAGGCGCTTCATGGCCTGGGCGAGAATGTGGCTGGTGGTGTGACGGTAGGTATCTCTGTAGGTCTTGTTTTCAAAGGTGTACTGATCGTCCATAATGTCTCCTCCTAAACTAAAAACACCCCTGCGCCTTGCGGCACAGGGGTGCTGAAATCACACGGTTCCACCCTGAGTTTCCCTCAGTTGGCGCTGTAACGCGCGCCGCACGGGTCGCCTTACTGCAAGGTTCGGGCGATCGGCTCGGGGAAGGTCTGCGCCGGAGGGGTGCCGCAGGCGGCTCACAGCCTATGACCGCCATTCTCTGTCCGTCCTCGCTCGGGTGCAAGTCCCGTCATTGCCTTTTGAACGGTATCATCGTAACACCGACTGTTATCCCCTGTCAAGCACAATTTCATACGAAATCCGGCCGGAAATGCCGCCGTTTGTGCATGAAACGCTGCACAGAGCGCTTGCCAAATGCAGACAGTCCGTGCTATACTGAATCTGGAAGTCCAACCGGCAACAGAAAGGAGCGCACCACCATGACCATAGGCGACAAATGCCCCTACTGCGGCAGGGAATTGCTCTCCGGCTATCTGCAGAGCGCGCGGCAGATCATCTGGAGTCAGGAGGAAAAGTCCATATCCTTTCGCGCGGACGAGGACGGCGATCTCGTGGTGAGCCACGGGATCTGGGAAGGCAGCTTTGCCGACTGCCGGTACTGTGCAGACTGCGGCATCTTCCTGCTGGAGCGCCCCGCGCAGCCGCCGAAATTCGGAGAGCGCCTGCGCGGGAAATTCGGCCGCCTGCGCGGCGGCGACACAACGGAATAAGAAAAGACCGCACGCGGCGTTTTGCCGCGTGCGGTTCGTCGTTTTCCAGAAAGATCAGACGTTGAAGCGGAAGAGCGTCACGTCGCCGTCGTGCATGACATAGTCCTTGCCCTCGGAGCGGACGAGGCCTTTCTCCTTGGCGACGGCCATGCTGCCGCAGGCTTTCAGGTCGTCGAACGCGACGATCTCAGCGCGGATGAAGCCGCGCTCGAAGTCCGAGTGGATCTTGCCGGCGGCCTGCGGCGCCTTCGTGCCGCGCGTGATCGTCCAGGCGCGGCACTCATCGCTGCCGCACGTCAGGAACGAAATGAGCCCCAGCAGGCTGTACGAACACTGGATGAGCCGGTCGAGGCCGGACTCTTCGATGCCGAGCTCCTCGAGGAACATGGCGCGCTCGTCGGGCTCGAGCTCGCCGATCTCCTGCTCGACCTTCGCGCAGATGGGCAGCACCTGCGCGCCCTGAGACGCAGCCAGATCGCGCACCTGCTGATAGTACTTGCAATCTTCATACCCGGCGGCGAATGTATTTTCGTCGAGGTTGGCGGCGTAAATGACGGGCTTGATGCTCAGCAGGTCGCTCGTCTCGAGCAGGGCACGATCCTCGTCGCTGCAGTCATAGGTGCGGGCGCTCTTGCCGTCGTTGAGATGCTCGAGCAGACCGCGGAACACATCCGCCTCGTGCAGGCAGGCCTTGTCGCCGCTCTTGCCGGCCTTGGCCGCCTTGTCGATGCGGCGCTGGACCATCTCGATGTCCGCCATGATGAGCTCGAGGTCGATGATCTCAATGTCGCGCAGCGGGTCGGTCGAACCCTCGACGTGCATGACGTTTTCATCATCAAAGCAGCGCACGACGTGCACGATCGCATCCGTGGCGCGGATGTTGGACAAAAACTTGTTGCCGAGACCCTCGCCCTTGGACGCGCCCTTGACGAGGCCGGCGATGTCGACAAACTCGATCACCGCGGGGGTCTTTTTCTTCGGCTGATACATCTCAGCCAGATAATCCAGCCGCGCATCCGGCACGGAGACCATGCCGACGTTCGGGTTGATGGTGCAGAACGCATAGTTGGCGACTTCCGCGCCCGCGTTCGTAATGGCGTTGAACAGCGTGGACTTGCCGACGTTCGGCAGGCCGACGATACCTAATTTCATAGTTTTCTCTATCTCCTTAAAAAGTCTTGATTTTCAAGGGTTTCCGGAATCCGGCGCGTTTGGTTTACGCCATTTTTACGCCATTTTCGCATGGACTTATATGCTAGGAAACCCTGCCTGATTCAAATTGCCGCACAGCCTGATCCAAGGATTCAGATGTGACATGGACGTATCTGTCCATCGTTGTTTTTATACTTGCGTGACCAAGCAGCTTTTGCAGCACTTTGGGCTGTACGCCGCATTCAATCGCTCTTGTGGCGTAGGTATGGCGTAAAGCGTGCATACAGAATTTTTCAATTCCTGCTTCGTCGCATAGCTTGTAAAGGTGGGTATCATAGGAACTGTTTTTCGCCGGTTCCCCGGTACGCCAGTTGATAAAGACAAGATCACGCATGACCAGCCGGGAGATTGCCCCCGTTCGCCGGTCGATATATTCCAGTGTTTGCGAGAGCAGCGGAGATTCCTTTTGCCAAGGGCGCTTATCCTTGATTTCTTTCAGAATTTCATAGGCCCGATCTGTCAGCGGGATGGTGCGATAGCTCTGCTGCGTTTTCGGAGGTCCTGCACGCCAAAAGTGCTGCTTGTGGCGGTACTCCAAGGTTTTGTTGACCGTCAGCGTCCGATTCTGGAAATCTATCGCATCCCATGTCAGCCCGATCATCTCACCGGTACGCAAACCGGTTTCAAGGATCAGCGCGTACTGATTGTAGTTGTGGGAGCGTTTCGCAACTTCAAGAAATCTGATTTGCTCATCCCGCGTTAAAAAGTGAATGTCGTCCGGCGCTCGGACCGGCTTTGTGTAGCGAACGCCGTCCATTGGGTGCTTGGTAATCAGGTCATTCATCTTCGCAGCCTTGAACAAGGTTCCCATTGTGATATAGGTCTGCCGGATGGTAGACCCGGCATAATCCACATCCATGGAGAGCAACACTTTTTTGCAGTGCATGGGCTTCACATCGGAAAGGAGCATTTTGCCGATGATGGGCTGGATATTCTGCTTATATCGCTCCCGATAATTTCGCAGGGTATTCGGTGCCAAATCGCCCACAATGTTCTCGATCCAAAATGAAAACCATGCGTCAACCGTCGTGTCCGATGGAACAAACACGTCTTCGTGCTTGTCGGCATATTTCGCCTGCTCGATCCAGTTACGCGCCTCGGGAATTGCCTGGAAATATTTCTCATGTCGTTTTCCTGCTTTGTCTACAAAACGTGCGTGATATAATCCGTCCTTTCTTTGGTAGATACCCTTACCGCATTCTTTGCCTTTTAAGTTTTTGCCCATTGTATACTCCTTTCCCGCAGAGAGAAAAGAGCCTACTGCAACAACATAATTATAGCAGATAGGTTCTTTTCTCTCAAGCTGTTTTTGCAAATTATCTTTTGCCGTCAGATCACCAGTTTTTGGCTGATGTACTCTTCAAACTCCCGGCGCTTTACCAGCTTTTTTGTCCCGACAAACAAGACGAATGGGCAGTTGGGGCTGCGGAGCATACTGTCGATCTTGTTGATACCGATGTTGCTGTATTCTGCCGCTTCTCTGGCGGTCAGCGTCATTTTGAGGTGGATGGGGACGGTGAGGATGTTGTCCATGGAAATGTCTCCTTTCGTGGTGCTTATGTAGACAAATAGAATTCGATTTCGCGGCTGCGAGGGAAATCGTATTGCCGCACGGTTTTGGCGGTGCGGGAAGGCTTGCCATTCAAGGGTTTTTCGCCCCTGAATTGTCTACGCCCGTGCGCCGTTTGCGGGCGGATTTCGCCTTCTGCTGGCGATGAACATCCTTGGCGCAGGCGGGGCAGTATTTTGTCCTGCCGGAGCGGGCGAGAATGCCCGTGCCGCAGACTTCGCAGCGGCGTAGCTTCTTGGGGCTGAGGATGGCTTGCTCCAGCTTCGGCTGCCGAGGCAGCACGGCACGGCGAAACCACCGGCAAAGCAGGCTGCGGGAGATGTACTGCGGGCAAACACTGTCCAACAGCATGCAGTCGCCATCCAAGAAGTTACAGCAGCGCTTTGTAAGACCGCGCACGCTGCGGAGCTGCCCCGGCGTCAGGCGGAAGAGCGAGCCGTCCGGCAGCCGCTCGATGGGGTCAAGCTTGTACATCTTCACCCTCCTTTGTGATGAGCTTTGCGTCCGCTGGGTAGTTCAGCGTGATGAGGGCGGGCTTGCCCAGCCCCTGCTTTTTTCGGATAATCAAGCCGCTGTACTCCAGCTCCCGGAAAATCCGCGTGGCGCTCTGGCGGCTGCGGTGGAGTTTTGTCTGTGCCTGCTCCAAGGTGAAGTACAGCCGGATGGTGCCGTCCGGCTCGATGTAGCCGTTCTGCCGAGAAATGCTTGCTCTGTCCAGCAGCAGCGCATAGAGTACCTTCGCGTCGTTGCTGATGTCCCGCAGGGTTTCATCTTGGAGAAGGAACCTCGGAAGCGGTACATAGGACGCCGCTGAGCTCTGCGCCGTGAGCTTGCAAAAAGTTTTCATCTGACCTCCTATCCCATCCATCAAACCATCCATTTTTGTGTTGATTGATTGATGGATGATTTTTTTGTATCTTGATTTATTTTTTATTAGTTAGAGGATGAATTTCAGTCCCGATGAACGGCACGAAAACCGTCGTCCTGAAATCCGGTTGCGGTACGCTCCGGAGCGTCAGCTTGTCCACCGTCCGAAAAACCGGTGACGGAAAACCCACGTATGGAAAATCCCGTTGTGGTCAAAGCTCATCCTTTTGCCGTATCTTCAACAGCTCCCAGATTTCGGCCTGCCGTGCTTTCAGCTCGGCAACATCGTCTTCATAGTAGCGCCCGGTGCTGTTGATGCGGCGGCAAATCTGGTTGATGTTCGTGGCGACTCTGCTGACGGCAGCAGCCAGCTTCTTTTGCTCGGTGTAGTCCACCTTGATGATGTAGCCGTCGATGAGCATCTTGCGGGCATACGCGCCGAAATTCTGCGTCCCCAGCTGGCGCATTTTGTGCCGGATGAGATTTACTTCCTGCTCGTTCAGGCAGATTTCCTTGCGGATGGGGCGCGTGCGGTCTGGCATGAGAATCACCCCTTCAGGTGCAGCCCGAAGGCACCGTTTTCTTCCAGAATTTCCAGATAGCCATTGCCGGTGAGTTCAGCAAAAACCGGAGCGACTTTTTCAGGCGGGAGGCTCAGAACATTTACAAGTTCCTGAGCACTCAGACCGCCGTCTTCGAAGGTGTACAAGAGCGCGCCGGTGAGCTTGGCTTCTGCGGAGAGGTTCGTATCCAGCAGGAGGCGGGTGGGTACAGCGGTCATGTGAGTGTGGTTGTAGTAAGTGATCATAGTGTTTCTCCTTTCAATTTTGAAAAACTTTGTTTGAAGGGCGGCTTGGAAGTGAAGCTGTTTGCCTTTCTACTTTACAACGGACATTTTTCAAGAGAAAAACAGGGGTCGAGAGAAAATTATTTTCCCCTTCTATATAACCAACGGACAAAATAAATCAGAGTGTCACGATTTTGTCTCGCAGACGTTTCTCTCTCACTTTACAACGGACATTTTTCTCAAAAAAACTTGGCACTCTCTTTCAAAAAACTTCTCTTGCCCCTGATCCCCCCTCTACTTAGCTAAGTGAATCAGAGGCCGGTTTTGTCCCAGATTTTCAAAAAAGTTTCGGGGACGGAGAGACAAGCCCTGCGTTCTGCTTCAAATTGCCCTTTCTACTATTCAACGGACAAAATGATGCGGGGCATCACGGTTTTGTCACAACGAGGGCAAAAAAGAAGCGCCTGCCACTACGACAAGCGCTTTGTTTTTGCATCAATTATTCGAGCAAATCCTCTATATCCCTTTGATCGTATTCAATTTTCTGCATCAGCCGACAGACACCGTCTGCCTCGTCCCGCTGCTGCAAGAGCTGGGCGAACGCCCGATAGAGTGCGGCCTGCCGCCGCTCGATCACGCCGCGATTCTGCTGCATGGCATCTGCTGCTTTGCGGATGGACAGCCCCTCGGAAAAGCGTTTCCGGAAGAGATCGGCGTAGTCGTTGAGCACCGTTTTGAGCGACTGCTGGGCAAATGCAAGATCCTCGCACATGGCCTGATATGTCTCGCGGTTGGATATGCCGATGTACTGCTTCCGTTCCCGGATGAGTTTGTATCGCCGCAGATCCATCCGGTAGTTTTCACAGATATCCTTGGCGTATTCGTAGTAGGTTCTGCTGCAACGGATGGCGCGCTCTGCGTACTCGTCATCAACGTAAGTGAAGGGCTTACTCTTGGGCTCCGGAAAGCCGTCCTCATACACTTCGCGGACAGTACCTTCGTCGATTTCACGCCGTGTCTGGCGGACGTATTTGTCCCGCAGCACACCATCGACTTCGACCTGCTCGCAGAAGGAGGTGTACCGGATGAGGTAGTAATGCTCGTTGTCTTCTTTGGAAAAACTGGCGTCCTTGCAGACCACGATGGACTCGCCGGTGTCGATGTCCTTCAGCACCCGGACAACGAAGATAGGCTTTCCGTCGTACCGCGTATAAAACCCGGCAAATACACGTTTCTGTGCCACGAATAAACCCTCCTTCCGCTGATTTTCTTACAGTATAGCACAGTTTTTGACGAAGAGAAAGAGCGGCGTTGGGACGGAGAAAACTGGGATTTGAGAGAATAGCAAGCACAGCCGCTGTCCGGACACACGGCGATTTTGGGATTCCCTTTGCCTTGAGCAGTTTCGGAAAACTCTCTGTGACGTAGTGGGGCTTGATCAGATCGCCAATCTCATTGACACATACATACTCAAGATATTCCTTGATGTAGCTGCGTCCGCACAAGCGGCGGTTTTCCTGCTGTTCTTCTTTCAGCGTAAGAAGTCTTTCCCGCATGAACGGAACAAGAGGCAGTGTCCTCATGGAGTATAAAATTTGTAGCGGCCACCTTTGCCTGTTCACTGATAGGTAGTGCCGCAGCAATGCCGGGGATAAGCCTCTGCCGGATATAGGCAAGCAAAATGCGTGAGCCTGTCCAAGTTAACACTGCTTGCGGCTACTATTATAAAGAACAAAACAGCCATCTTCAGCACAAAAGCAACGAAGACAGCTGTTTTCGGAGTGTCATCAGTTTCCGTAGAACTCCAGGAATCTCTTCAATTCCACACGTGTGGGGGAATACAGCAGACTTTCTGCAGGACCATACTCCAGTACTTCCCCTTTTTGAAAAAACATCGCTTCATCAGCGATTCGCCTTGCCTGCTGCAGGGAGTGGGTGACCAAAATCAAAATACAATTGGTCTGGCGCACATAGGACTGAATCAAAGTTTCCGCGGCAGCGGTGGTTTCCATATCCATGGCAGCCGTTGGTTCATCGAGAATCACCACATCGTATGTTCCCATCATCAATCTTGCCATCGCCATGCGTGCCGTCTCACCGCCGGAGAGACGATCCGCCCGTTTATGTTCCAGCTCTGTCAGAGACAGTGCTTTCGCGAGGGACTCCGCTTTCTGGATATCCCTGCCGCCCAGCAGGATGTTTTTTCTGACAGACATACGAAAGGCATAGGGCTTCTGGGGAAGATAGCCAATGCTTGGTTCCAAGCGGATTTTCCGGTCTGCCGGAAGGACATCTGCCAGAATCTTTGAAAATGTGGATTTTCCGCTTCCGTTTGCTCCGAGAATCGCATATATGTTTCCAGGCTGCAATTCCATTCCCGGAAAATCCAGCACTTTTTTCTGCCCATAGGTTTTGGAAAAGGCGGGAATTATCATTGGCTGAGCCTCCTTTGCAGCAGAGATATCACAACATTCACCAGCAGGGAAACCGCCAGCAGAATCATGCCCAGGGCAATGCCCAGAGAGAAATTTCCCTGATTGGTGTACTGCATAATGGCTGTGGTCATCACATTCGTTTTCCAGGCAATGGCACCGCCCACCATGGACACTGCCCCGACCTCTGCAATAGATCTGGAAAACGCCAGCAGATAGGAAGAGATGATACAGTACTGGCACTCATTGCACAGCAGCAAAAACGTCCTTCCTCTTCCCAGCCCCAAACCCCTGGCTGTTTCCCGAATCGCCGGAGACACTCCCGCCACATAAGTCTCCATAGCCCCCACAACAATGGGGGTGATCAGCGCCACCTGGGCAAGAATCATGATTTTAACCGTGAACAGCAGATTCATGTGTCGCAGAGGGCCGACCCCGGAGAAAAGGATGTAAAACAGTAGGCCGCATACCACAGGGGGCATCCCCATAAGCGTTCGGTTCAGGATAATCAGAAACCCTCTCCCGGGGAATTTGCTATTGCCCAGACAGATTCCCAGCGGAACACCCAGCAGCAGTGCAAGCAAAGAGCTTTTGAGGCACATTTGCGCTGTGACTTTCAAAATGTTCAGAAGTTCTGCATCGGAAGACAGAATAAGAGAAATCGCCTTTTGAAGGGCCGTTCCCACGGTGCAGCCTCCTTTCTTTTTGTAAAATCCCGTGGGGAAATTCCCCACGGGATACAGTTTACACAGATTTTTTCAAAAAAGCAAGTTTTGGAAACTGTACATATAGCGTCAGACGCAGAAAATGAACCCAGAGTTTCCTCAGCTTATGATGCCATCGTTGGCAACGAAAGTCAGGAAGGTTGCCTTATCGGTCAGGATGTAAGCATGCATCTGCTCTGCCATCACCAGACATGCGCCCATACCGGCGTTTGCAGAGGTGTACCACTGCGTGTAGGGAGCGAAGGACTCTGCCTCCTTCGTGATACCCAGAGTCTCAGGCCACAGGGACAGCTCCTTGGTGTGGGTGCCGGAACCGTCGCCACGGGAGATGAAGGGATACTCGCCCTCCGCAATGGCTGCAAACGCATCCAGAACGGAAGCTGCCTCCTTAACACCGGCAGGGTCCGCAGAAGGTCCACACAGGACAAAATAGTTATACAGGAAGGAAATGCGCTCTGATTCGAAGCCATCTACAGTGCGGGCGAAGCCCTCTTCAACAAAGGCTTCTTCCTGGCTCTTGGCATGGACCAGAATCAGGTCGGCATTGCCGAACTTAGCGGCAGAGATTGCCTTGCCGGTACCGGCAGACTGGACTTCCACAGTGTAGCCATAGGTGCTCTCGAAGATGGGCAGCAGATAGCCCAGCAAACCAGAGTCTTTCACAGAAGTGGTGGTGGAAAGGCGGATGACCTTTGTCTCTTCGGTAGCGGGCGCAATCTCACCTGTATAAACAGGGGCACCGTCCTTGACGTAGAACAGATGCTCACCGTACTCTTTAAAGCCATAGTTTGCGGCCAGGTCCAACGTTTCCTGGGTCAGGAACCACTGGATGAGGGCATCCGCACCGGCGGTATTCACAGCAACGTCAGCGACAGAGTTGCCGTCAGCATCCACAAAAGGCGCCTCGGGATTTACGGCGATAACGGTGTAGGTGTTGAGCATCTTGTCGTCGGCTTCCTTCAGAATGCAGGTATCCACCACAAGACCGGCCTGGGTGGGAGCCTCAGTGGGAGCCTGCGTCTCAGCAGGCTTGCTTGCGCCGCAGGCAATAAGACCAAACATCATGGCAAAAACCAGCAGCATGGACAGAATCTTTTTCATTGTCTTACCTCCTAAATATAAAGAAGACCAGCCAGTTTCCGCAACACCAAAAGCACAGCCGAAAGCTGCGCCCGATCATGGCGTCTGGAAAGAGGCTCGTCCACCGCTTTGCAAACTTTGGAAATCAGTCAATTTCACGAAAACCGACCAATCAATTTATGATACTATATCACATTTGAACAAATAATACAAGCCGCCCTTTTCGGAGGCTGCGCGAAATGATACGAAATTATATGAAATGATTCAAAACAGCTCTTTCACTATTCTCCATAGTATGATAAGATGAAACAGGAGGGGATCGCATGTTCAAAGAAGAAGTGTGGGCTTTGGAACCAGAGCGTATAGAAACCTTTTCCTTCATCATAGGGAGGTTCATGCCACTGCGGATGGTTATCGGTTCCGTGATTGCCGGATTGCCGTGACCGTCCTCCCACCTCGCAGGATCGCCGGTTTGGCACTGCCTCAGACCAGAGTCATCTTTGAAGGTTCAGATGATTCCGCGCTTCTGATTTACAGGCAGTTTCAATTACGATTTCTATCCGCAGGCAGATAAGAATGGGAGGTTTATAATATGAGCAAGAAAACAAGTCCTTCCATGGATTCCTGGCTGAAAGAGGCCAAGGCCCACGAAAGCGCCCCTAAGATTGGCATGTATCTGACCCATAACGGCATTGTCCGGGAAAGTGCCAAGGCAAAAGTACGCCAGGGTGCCGCCGATACCAGGCCCGTTGTGGGGATGCAGTTTTCCCACAATCAGGAAGCTGTGGATGCCATCATCGCAGAAACCTATAAGTTGGACGGTATTTTCTACATCAAGGTCTGGCTGAACGAAGGGGAACTGAGCGTTGGTGACGACATCATGTATGTGCTCATCGGCGGCGATATCCGCCCCCATGTGGTGGATGCTCTGCAATATCTGGTGGGTCGCATCAAAAACGAGTGTGTCACGGAAATAGAGCTTTACTGATACGAGAAATCCGGAAAAATGTGCGGAATTTCATGTAACCGTTTCGATGTATAAAAAATCCCATTTCCTGCTTGGAAATGGGATTTCCTTTCATTTTGCACAGTCCGCACTGCCCTCGCTGTAGAGCATATCCAGGCCATGGGCCACCGGGTCGATGACCGCCAGAATATTCTCTGCCGATGCCTTTTGGCTGCCTGGCAGGGTAATGATCAGGGTGCGTGCCCGAATGCCCGCAACACTGCGGCTCAGGCAGCCTTTGGGTGTGATCTTCATGGATTCTGCCCGCATAGCCTCCGGGATACCGGGAATCGGACGCTGGATTACCTCCATAGCGGCTTCCGGGGTAATATCCCGGGGTGAGAAGCCGGTGCCGCCGGTGGTGAGCACCATGGCGATCTTCTTTTCATCTGCACACTTCAAAAGCTCCGATTGGATCATCTCCGCCTCATCGGGAACGATGGCGGTATAGGTCACGTCGAACCCCTTCTCCGTCAGAATCTTCACCAGGTTGGGGCCGCTGGTGTCCTCTCGCTCGCCCCGATATCCCTTATCGCTGATGGTAATCACTGCTGCTGTATACGCCATGATTCGTCCTCCCGTTTGTAATCGCCGTGGATTCCGCCGGTTTTGGAAAGCAGGCGGATGTCCGTGATCGTCATATCCTTTTGCACCGCTTTGCACATATCGTACACTGTCAGAGCGGCGGTGCTGACAGCGGTAAGTGCCTCCATTTCCACGCCGGTTCTTCCGTCACAGGAAACGGTGGCCTTGATTTCTACGCTGGATCTGTGCTCATCCAGAGAAAGCTCCAGGTTGATGCCATCCATCAAAATGGGGTGACACATGGGAATGATATCCGGTGTGCGCTTGGCACCCATGACCCCCGCAATCTGGGCAACGGTCAGCACATCTCCTTTTTTCATGCCGCCGCTTTGAATGAGCGCAAATGTGTGTTCATCCACCAACACCCGGCCTGCCGCAACGGCCACGCGCTGAGAAATGGGCTTTCCCCCCACATCTACCATTTTGGCCCGTCCCTGGTCATTAAAATGGGTAAAGTCTGCCATACTCAACCTCCGATTTGATTCATATTCCGACCGGCGCCCGATTTGTGCGCAGCATCCAGATCCCCATGCCATTGGGGTTTTCCCAAAATCGCTGCTTCCAGCTGTGCTTTCATGCCATCGAAATCCAGCCCTTTCAGGGGATACTCCGCATTGGAATGCAGACAGGGCTTCACTTTTCCGTCTGCAGTCAGTCGGATGCGGTTGCACTCCCCGCAAAAATGGGCGCTCACCGGGCTGATAAGGCCAATATTGCCCAGTGCGCCAGACAGGTGGAAGAGTTTGGCAATGCCTCCATCTTTGGCAGCCGGTACCGCTTCCGGCAGAGCCTCCAAAACCCTTGTAAATGGAATATACGCTTCCGGGCCAAAGCCGGAGCTGTCGCACATGGGCATCATTTCAATAAAACGCACATCCACAGGATACTTCCGGGTAAGCTCCGCCAGCGGAAGGATCTCATCATCGTTAAATCCGCCAATGAGCACGGCATTGAGTTTGATCTTCTGAAAGTCAGCATCCAAGGCCGCATGAAACCCCTTCCAGAAGTCATCCAGACTGCCGTTGCGGGTAATGTGGGCATACTTCTGAGGATCCAGGGTATCCAGGCTCAGGTTTAACCGGCTGACCCCCGCCTCCTTGAGAGGCCTTGCCAACTCCGGGAGCAGGATACCATTTGTTGTCAGGCAGACCTCCCGAATTCCAGGAACTCTGGATGCTCTGCGGCAGATAGACACGATATTCTTTTTAACAAGTGGTTCTCCACCTGTAATGCGCAACTTGGTAATGCCCAGAGCCGCGGCTGCTTCCACGGCCTGAATAAGCTCATCTTCCGTGAGCATGTCGGCATGCTTTTTCTTGCAGACACCATCCTCCGGCATACAGTACCGGCAGCGAAGATTGCACAATTCCGTCACAGAAACGCGCAAATAGGTGATGCTGCGTCCAAATGTATCAATCATAGTTTACCTCGTATCTTTTGAAATGCGGCAATGCCCGCTTTTCTTCCGTCGGCTGTCACGCCCTCTGCCATGGGGTACACCGTGTTGCAGTTGCCGCACATCTGAAGCCAGGACGGCATTCCCAATTCCGCCAGCAGCCCACGCTCCGGGACAAGTCCCGCGGCAATCAGAAGCGTTCTGCAGGCTATCTTCTCTCCGCCGGACAGGCAGCAGCCTGTGAGTGCGGGAGAGCCCTCAACGGCGTCAATGGTCTGGCTGCAAATAAGGCGGATGGAATTATCTTTCAGGCAGCGCCGGTTTCTCGCCAAGCCGCCGCAGTTTTCCTTATGCTCCACCAGAGTAACAGAAATCCCCATTGCCGCAATCTGGGATGCCATGATAAGGCCAATGTCACCACTGCCCAAAATGACCACCGGACCTTGGGGAACAAAGCCATGGAGGTTCATCATCTCCTGCATCTGACCGGCTGTATAGACACCCTTTGGACGGGTTCCCGCAATCGGCAGCGCCCCCAGTGGAATCTCCCGGCTGCCCGTTGCCAGAATCAGCTGAGAAAACGAGATCTGCCGGTCACCGGACAGATGTGCCGTTTTATTGGGTTCTACCGAAAGCACCGTTGTCCCAAAAAACAGAGTAACCGTTTCCGGGAAATCCTGCACAAGCGCAGCGGCGTATTCCCCTCCGGTAAGTCCGGCGCCAAAACCGGGATGGCTGCATTGCAGGAGAATGCCGCCCAGCTTTTGTTTTCTCTCCACCAGCGCAATGCTTTTGCATCCGGCATCCGCTGCGGCTCTGGCTGCAGCAATTCCCGCTGCACCACCGCCGATAATCAGGATATCAAAGTGCCCCATGCCTGACCTCCCGGAGTATCTGCTCGATGGCAAAGCTGCATCGACTGCCCTGGCAGACACCCATACCGCTTCCCGCTCTCCGCTTGACCCCATCCACCGTGGAAGCTCCCCTTCGGATTGCTTCCAGAATCTCTCCGCGGCTGATGCCTTCGCACAGGCAAATGATTTCGGGGTCATTTGTTTTGGCAATGGCCTGCCTGTGGGGCGTGAAGCGTGGATTCGGGTGTGCATCCAGAAACGCCGCCGTTTTCTCCGCAAGGTACCTGCCCAGTTCGTTGGCACAGGTCAGCCCCGGGGTTTTGATTCCGATCAGACTGAAAAATCCAGGAGCCGGGTATGCAATGGAGAAATCGTGAATGCTCTCGCCGTCATCTCGCTGAGGATTTGGCCGTGCGGCGGCGAATGAGCGGATTACCTGCTGCATATTCAGATTCGGAAACAGCGATACCGCACTTGTCTTCAACTCCGATATTCCCTCTTTTGTTGTGGCAAAGGGTTCTCCAACGGGCTTGCGTACCCCGCTGAGCAGCAGATTCCCTTCCACACACGGGATAGCGGTGATGCCTTTTCCGCAGGACTGTGCCTGCTGAAAGATGACCCGCTTCGGCTTCCGCGCCTGTTTGTCTAGGACCAGGTATTCTGCTCCATCTATCAGAAGATGCGTGTCGGAGGGAAAGCACAGCTCCTGTATCCGATCCGCGGAAAGTCCTGCACAGTTGATGACAGCCCTGCAGCGCAGTTTGCTGCGATCTGTTTCCACCAGATAGCCAAACTTGGTTTTCCGGATTCCCACCACAGTGGTTCCCAGCATGGGTTCCATCCCATTGGCAGCAGCGTTTTCAAAGGCGGCAATGCCCAATTGCCAGGGGTTCACCGTTCCGGTGGTCGGGGCATAGAGCGCGCCTGCCACACCCGGTGCCAGCATAGGCTCCATTGCCTCTGCCTCTCCCCCGGTCAGAAGCTCCAGACCCGGCACGCCATTGCGGATACCCTGCTCCCATTTTCTCCGGAACTGGGCCAGGCTCTCCTTGTCATAGGTCACCAGCAAGGAGCCGCAGCGGGAAAAGGGAACTTCCAGTTCACGGCACAAATCATCAAAAGAGGCATTTCCACGAACCGTCAATTCCGCCTTCCGGGAACCGGTTTTGTTGTCATATCCCGCATAGACGATGGCAGAGTTTGCCCGGGTAATGCCTGTACAGATATCCAATTCCTTTTCAATCAGCACGACAGACAAATTCCAGCGCATCAGATTCCGGGCCGCAAAGCAGCCCAGAATCCCTCCCCCAATAACCGCAACATCTACGCTTTTCATAGGGGGATAATCTGTCCGGGGTTATCCACGGTATAGCCGCCGAGGGACAGGATTTTCTCCCGGAACGCATCGCTCTTCAGGATGTGCAAAAGCGCCTGAACCATAGGGGTATCCCAAGCATGGTCAGGGACAATGAGGTCATACTCCTCAATACAGATGGGGATAAAGTCCAGATCATAGAGCTTTGCCGCGGAGTAGATGCCCATACCGACATCAGCACTGCCGCTGGCGATCTGGGCAGCAACAGAAGTGTGGGTCAGTTCTTCCCGATCGTAGCCGTAGACAGAAGCAGTATCCACATTCTCCCGCATGCACAAATAGTCCGCAAGGATCCGGGTGCCGGATCCCTTCTGGCGATTTACATAACGCACGCCATCCTTTGCAATATCCGCGAATTTCCGGATCTGGAGGGGATTGCCCTTTGCCACCATCAATCCCTGCTGACGACCGACACAGGAAACCAGCTTCACACCGCCTTTGGGGAAATATTTGCGAATAAATGCCTTGTTATAGCTGCCGTCAGCCGTATCCAGCAGGTGGCAGCCAGCCATGTGCGCCTCACCACGGCGGATTGCCATTATACCGCCCATGGAACCCACATGGGAGGAGCTGATGTACAAGGCAGAGTCTTCCAAATGGAGCATATCTGCCAGCTCGTCCAGCAGCGGATCATGGCTGCCGATAACCACCAGCGTATTGTGCAGCTTTTCTAAGGGGCTCAGCAGGCGGACTCTCACTTCCTCTCCCACCTCGTAGCCCTCCAGTCCCTGGGGTACTTCCAGAATGCCATCGGCCTTCATAAAAGAAGAAACCACGCCGCTGCCCCGGCTCAGGGGGCTGGCCATCAGCCTGCCGCCTACGCAGCCCATGCGAACACGGACAAACTCCTGATATTTCAGACCGCTGACAACAGGCCGGGTAAGGGTTGCGTTCACATATGTGTCAGTGGCTGCCGGTGCTTTCAGCCAGTGGTCAATCAGGGGCTTCAGCAGCTGCTCAATGACGATGATGCCGGACACCGGATAACCGGGCACTCCAAGAATGACCTTCTCTCCCCGGCAGCCCAGAATGGCAGGCTTGCCGGGCTTGATGGCGATGCCATGGTACAGCACCTCACCCAGTTCCCGGATGACCCGAGCCGAGAAATCCTCCCGTCCGGCAGAAGAACCGGCATTGAGAATTACCATATCGCACTCGTCTGCCGCTTTGGCAACCATTTCTTTGATCTGGTCAAATTTATCCGGAACAATGGGATAGACCACCGCCTCTGCGCCCCAGGAACGCACCATTGCGGAAAAAATGGAGCCATTGAATTCCAGAATATCCCCGGGCTTCGGGTCTGTACAGGGCGGGATAATCTCGTCCCCTGTGGGGATGATGCCCACCACAGGTTTGCGAATCACTTCAATTTCCAGCACACCGCCGGCAATCATCGCACCAATGGCAGCCGGGGAAACGGTCATATGGCTGGGCAAAATCATTTCCCCGGCGCATACATCCTCGCCGATCTGGCGGATATGCTGCCACGGGGCTGCGGCTGCGTGAATGGTGATGGAACCATCTCCATTCTTCACAATGTCCTCCACCATGATGACTGCATCTTTGTCCTCCGGAATCGGGTCGCCGGTGTCCAGCACAAGAAACTGGTCCGGCTTTAGAGTAACAGGGGTCGTTTCCGTCGCGCCGAAGGTTTCTTTTGCGGAAACCGCCACACCATCCATGGCACTGGCGGCATAGTGCGGGGCGCAGATGTGGGCATAGACTGCCTTTGCCGTCACCCTACCGCAGCTTTCAAAGACAGGAATGGTTTCTGTCTTTGACCCAAAACCGCCGCTTACCAGCCGCTCCAGATATTCCTTCCGTGCCTGCGCAAGCGGCACATTGGTCAAATATTCAAATCCCATAAAATTACACTCCCGAAGTAATCGTTACCTGAATTTCCGCTCCCTGGGGTAAGCCTTCACAATCCCGACTGATGCAGAAATAGCCGTCGGTCCCTGCCAGAGTGGTGATAAGGCCGGATTTTCCCCGAATGGGTTGGGCATAAAGCTCGCCGCCTGTTCCTGTCAGCCGGCAGCAGTGATACTGGGCTCTGCCATGGTTGGCACTGATGCTCTCTGTAACCCTGGCAGTAACGGTATAGGCAGTCATGTCCCGATCCATCAGCCGTCCCAGCAGGGGCTGTACAAAAAGTTTTGTGATAAAGTAGGCAGCCACCGGATGCCCGGGCAGACCCACAATGGGCTTTTTCCTGGCTTTGCCCAGAATGGTTGGTTTTCCGGGCTTAATGGCAATGCCGTGAAGCAGAAGCTGGCCTGCGGATTCAATGATGCGGCAGGCGGCATCCTTCACTCCGACACTGCTGCCTCCGGACAGCAGCACGGCATCACATTCCGCAATGGCCTGATTGACCTTTTGAGAAAGCAGTGCCTCATCATCCACCACAATCCCATAGTTGACAACATGGCACCCAAATGTGGAGAGCATTGCCTCCAGCATGGGACTGTTCACGTCCCGCACCTGTCCGGGGCCGGGCTGCGCCTCCGGAGGAACCAGCTCGTCACCGGTAGAAATGACGCCCACGGTCACTTTTTTCACCACCGGCACCTGCACCCGGCCAATGGCAGCCAGCGCACCAATGTCGGCAGAAGACAGGGAGCGGCCTTTGTGCAGAATCACCTTTCCGGGATACACATCATCCCCCCGAAAAATCAGATTCATGCCCGGCGCCGCAGGTTTGGCAACACCGATGGTGCCGTCGCCGTAGTCCTCCGTGTATTCCACCATCACCACACCGTCAGTACCCCTGGGCACTGCGCCGCCGGTGGGAACGGCTACACATTCCCCCTCATTCAGCAGATAGTCGGCGCCTTCGCCCATCAGCACCGTGGCCTGCAGGGGCAGGATCGCCGGGATGGCATCGCTGCAGCCGAAGGTGTCACTGGCGCGAACCGCAAAGCCATCCACTGTGGAGCGGTCAAAATCCGGCACATATTCCCGCGCCGCAATATCCTCCGCCAGAACTCTGCCCACAGCCTCAGACAGAGCTACAAATTCTGCCTGTTCAAGCGGGGAAAACTCCGATTCTATCAGCGCAAGAACTTCTTCCGGCGTTTTTACATACAGCATACTAGACCTCCATAATGATCTTACCCAGGTCCCGGTAGTCATTGCCAGAGAAGTGGGTCACCTCCCTGCGGAACACAGGTGAGGACAGGATTGCAAGCATTTTGACTACAGCCGGATTTTCCAGCGATTCCTTCTGCAAAACAAGATCGAACCGTTCCTCCAGCAGTGGGATGAAGTCAAGCCCCTCCAGCTGATGCGTTATCCGCTCCGTGCCAATGGCAAGATCCGCATCCCCTGCGGCAATGGCAGATGCCATCGTAAGGTGAGAACTCGTAATCTTGTCGTAGCCCTTTAGCTGCCCGGAGGGGATTTCCAGTTTTTTTAGCTGGGTATCCAGCAGGATCCTGGATGAGGAACCAACCCGGCGGTTGAGGATGGAGATGTCAGCCCGGCGCAGATCCTCCCACCCAGTTATGTGCTTGGGATTGCTTTTGCGAACATAAAAGCCCTGGGTGCGGTAGGACAGGTTCACCAGCACTGCGGATACCCCGGGCATCAGGCTTCGCACAAAGGAGGCATTGTACTCTTTTCCATCATACAGATGGCAGGCCGCAGCATCCACCTTTCCCTGATACAGTGCCAGCAGACCTTCAAAGCTAGACAGATATGTACGACCGGCGTTGATATCCTCCTGATGAAGATAATTTGCCAAAATGTCCAGCACAACATCCTGCCCGGAGATGATCATCTCCGGCGCCTTTTCCTCAGCAGGTGTCAGCAACGTGGAGTGGGTATCGATGCGCTGCACCGAGGCAGTGGAATGCTCATGCCGGGAGCGGGCAATATAGGCATCCACATCCTCCTGCGTAAAACGAACCTTTCGCCCGATTTTATAGGAATGGATTTCTCCCTTGCGAATCAGGTCGTAAATGGTGGACTTGCTGACATGGAGAATGTCTGCAACCTCCTGGGTAGACAGGGACTGATTCTGCGCCATACTGCCGCCTCCTTGCAATCGTTTTATATTGATTATACTTCATCTTTCCATATTGCACAAGTTCTTGGCACAATATTTCAAGTATTTTGTGCGATTTCACGCCACTTTTTACGGCATCTCGTCGAAGTACTAAAATCTCTTCGCATAAAATGATACATTTTCATGCGGTTTCACACAAAAATGCACATCCGCTCTTGATACCCCTGTTATTTCCACTATAATAAACATATACAAATTGTAAGCTCAATTTCAAATTTTTATGGAGGTATTGCATATGGCTGGCGCATACTACGAAAAAATTGCCCGCATCAATCTGACCACCGGCATGATCAAAGTGGAACCTCTGGATCTGGAACTTGCCCACAAGTTCATTGGCGGCCGTGGTCTTGGCACCAAGATGCTCTATGACGAGGGCATTGCCACCGTCGATCCCCTGTCCCCGGAAAACAAGCTGATCTACATCACCGGTCCTATGACCGGCGCTGCCGCCCCTTCCACAGGCCGCTACATGGTCTGCACAAAGTCCCCCCTTACCGGCATGATTGCCTGCTCCAACTCCGGCGGTATCTGGGGTGCCAAGCTGAAGTACGCCGGTTGGGATGCCATCATTGTGGAGGGTGAAGCTCCCGACTGGACCTACATCAGCATTGACGACGATAAGATTGAGCTGCTGGATGCCCGGGAATATGTAGGTGTCATGAGCGAAGCCATTGACGAGCAGCTCAAGGCAAAGCACGGTGCTGACGTTTCCGTTCTGAACATCGGCCCCGCCGGTGAGAAGAAGGTGCTGCTTGCCGCCATTATGAACGATAAGGACCGTGCCGCCGGTCGTTCCGGTGTCGGTGCTGTCATGGGCAGCAAGAAGCTGAAAGCCATCGTGGTCAAGGCAACCCGCAAAAGACTGGACAACATTGCAGACCTGGATGCCCTGAAGGTGGCAACCAAAAACGCTATGAATGTTCTGAAGGCCAACCCCGTTACCGGTTCCGGCCTGCGGCAACTGGGTACCGCTGTTCTCGTGAACATTGTCAACAACATCGGTGCTTTCCCCACCAAGAACTGGCAGGGAAGCTATTACGACAAGGCTGACGATATCTCCGGCGAAACTCTGGCTGAGAAATACCTGGTCAAGCCCGGTGCCTGCCATTGCTGCCCCATCGCCTGCGGCCGCGTGGTCAATGTCAATGGCAAGGTCGTCGGCGGTCCTGAATACGAGCCCCTGTGGGCCTATGGCGGCAACTGCGGCAACAATGATCTGAACGTCATCGATGAGTGCAATATGCTCTGCAACGAGTATGGTCTGGATGCTATTTCCGTCCCCTGCACCATCGCCGCTGCCATGGAGCTGTACCAGAGAGGCTACATCAAGGAGGAAGAGTGCGCCGGTGTACCTCTGGAATGGGGTTCCACCAGGGCATTGGTGGAGTGGACCAAGCGTATGGGCAATCCTGAAACCGAGCTTGACTGGCTGATGAGCTCCGGCTCCGCCCGCCTGTGTGAGCACTATGGCCATCCCGAATACTCCATGAGCGTTAAGAAGCAGGAAATGCCCGCTTACGACGCCCGTGCCATTCAGGGCATCGGCATTACCTACGCCACCTCTAACCGTGGCGGCTGCCATGTCCGTGGCTACATGATCGCTCCCGAAGTTCTGGGTCTGCCCCAGCAGCTGGATCGTACCGTTACCAACGAAAAGGCAGCTTGGGCCAAGACCTTCCAGGATCTGACAGCTGTCATCGACTCCATGGGTCACTGTCTGTTTACCTCCTTCGCCATGGGCGCCAAGGAGTACACCGACCTGCTGAACGCCGCCACCGGCACCAACTGGACCATCGAACAGGTTCTGGAGATTGGCGACCGTATCTACAACATCGAGAGAATGTTCAACAAGGCTGCCGGTATGAAGCCTGAGGACGATCGTCTGCCCAAGCGGCTGCTGGAAGAGCCCGTTGTAAACGGCCCCTCCACCGGTATGACCTCCAAGCTGCCTCTGACTCTGCCCGAATACTACGAAGCTCGTGGCTGGGTCAACGCATTCCCCACCGATGAAACCCTGAAGAAACTGGGTCTGGACGAGTGTGTTGGCAAGTGATACAATATAATTAATGGGGAGGGGGCAAGTCCCCTCCCCGATTTTTTTTTGCAAAGGAGAATTTTCATGATTGAAGTTCGCGTTTTTGCAACCTTGCGCCAAGGCAGGGATAAAGTCACGCTGCTATCGCCGGAGGGTATCGCCTGTGTTGGGGATATCCTTGACCGGATGAACATTCCCCAAGAAGAAGTGTCTATTCTGCTCATCAACGGTTTTCATCACAAGCCGGAATCGGAAGTGAAGGACGGGGACATCGTGGCTCTGTTTCCCCCGGTGGGAGGCGGCTGAACGATGGATCCCAGATATGCGCGCAATGTCCCCGCCCTGAGCGAAGCAGAATGCGAGCTGCTTCGGCGCAAACGTGTTCTGGTGGTTGGCTGCGGCGGTCTGGGCGGGCATCTCATCGATATGCTTGCCCGCATTGGCATAGGCTCTCTGCGGGTGGTGGACGGTGATGCATTTGAGCCCTCCAATCTGAACCGTCAGCTGTTGTCCGAAGTTTCCTTGCTGGGCGTTGGGAAAGCACAGACCGCCGCGGAAAGAATCCGGCGTGTGAATCCCGATGTTGCGGTTCATGCCGTGGGGGAATTTCTTACGGAAGAAAACGCAGCCGCCCTTCTTACAGACTGTGATGCGGTTCTGGACGGTCTGGACAATATCCAGTCACGGCAAATCCTCGCGAATGCCTGTGAACGTGCTGGAATTCCCCTGATCTACGGTGCCGTCAACGGCTGGGTCGCCCAGGCCGCAATCTCCTGCCCCGGCGATCATTTGATAGACTTACTGTACCCCGACGGGGCTGCACTCAAAAATAAGAGCGTTCTGAGCTTCACTCCCGCCCTGTGCGCCTCTATGCAGGTTTCCCTGTGCGTAAAGTTTCTCACCGACCTCCCCGTCAGAACCGGAACACTGTATTTTTTTGACTTACTGAATCAGGAATTCGAGGTCATCCCCATGACATAAGCGCCAGACAGAACACTGCTTCTAGGATTCTATGGTTGGTTGTAGCGTTCATCTAACACTTCTGCATACGGATTTCATTCCCGGATTCGTGTGTTCTGCAGATCTCCTTTGGAATCACGATCCTCCCCAGATTGTCCCTTTATGTCAAGTAGGTGCAAAAAAATTTACAAACTATCCGAAAAGCCTTTAATATCAATGGCTCTGGGCTTTCCGGACGGTGCTACGATGCACCTACGAGGTTTCGATAGATTATGTTATTTTAGGAGCAAATTCGACAGTTTTGCCCCGAAATAAAACATCGGAGTCACTTTGCAACTCCGATGTTTTCATCGGTGTCGATTTTTGCTTCGTTGAACTTCCAGACAATTTCGATTGTTTCGGTGTCATAAACAAGTACACGTTCAACTGCATCATAAAGATGCTCTCTGAGTTTGTCATCGGGCAAGCCGGTCATCCGTCTTGCTGTCTCATGTCGTTCTTCTGCATCAAGACCTTGCTGACGAAATGCTTCAAACTGAGTCTCACAGGTCACAAGCTGCTCTTTCAGGGCAGCTTGTTTTTGCGTAAGGGAGTCTTTGGAGAAAAGATACTCTTCCGGAGTCAGCTTCCCTTCACGATAGTTTTCATAGATCGTAAACTTCTCACGATCACAGGCATCATACTGAGCTTTCAGCAAGACGAGCTGTCTTTCCAGACTTTCACCTTTGCTCTTCGCCGTTTTTCTGATGGCAGCGGATTCGACACGGACGATTTCGATCTGCCTTTTCAATGCTTCAAAGACGATTTCTTCAAGTGCGCTTTTCCGCCAGCGGACGTTTTCACACGGGCTGCCATCGTGATACCGATGGGACGGACAGGCAAATACAGTTCCATTCGAAATTCTATATATCTTTGATGGTGTTGTCCGAAAATACCTCCCAGATTTCTTGATTCGATTGGATAACAGAAAAACACTGATTCTTGAAACAAAGGGACAAGAAACTCGCCGCGATAAAGAAAAGAGGAAAGCTTTGTCCGAATGGGTTGCCGCGGTAAATAGCTTGGGTGAGTATGGCGAGTGGTGTAATGATGTATCTTATAACATCGCTGATGTGGAGGGTATCATTGCCAAATACATCTGAGTAAAGACTAATCTAACGTAAAAACAACAGGCGTGACCAACGTTGGGCATTCAGAGCGGACAACTGAAAATGTATGCGGTTGACCAAAGTGCAGAAGTGCATGATTGGACCGAATTGTTTAACAAACTGGAAATTGCTTTCCCTGCTTTCAAGAGCATTTGTGAAAAGCCTAAGTCTCATCTTAAAGCAGTAAATGAAGTGCGACCTATTGAGACGGTTAAGCGTATCGGTTATGAATCCATTCCGTACTTGGCGGCCCATAGTGAAGACTGGTTAGCCAGAACAGCAAGCGGATTAAAACCGGCACGACTTTTCTCTCGGGTTGAAGATGATGAGTTCCAAATCTATGAAAACCGTGTATCGAAAACGCTGATTGACCTAATTCTTTCTTTTTTGAGAAAAAAGGAAAAAGAGCTGAAGGATCAGTATGAACAGCTGCACGGAATCATGAACAGCGGCGTCCAGATAGGCAGTTTTGGTTTCGATGTTACTTTTCAAAAAGCTGTTGCTGAACTTATGAGTTCAGATGAAAAGGGTGATGAACACAGATCTAAAATACTTGATCTTGTTCGGAAGTTACATGAGCAGTCGAGATATTTGCTTAAGAAATACCGCACATTGCGTCAAACAAGATTGTATCGTTATCTGAAAAAATCAAAAGGCGTAACAAACCCCTTGAACGAAACCAATATCCTTTTGATGGACAAGCACTACAATGTGGTTTTTAAGCTTTGGAAGGATATTCATAAAGAGATAGCCCCTCAAGAAGTTAATGAAGAAAACGCGGTTAAGTTTTCAGACACCCTGTCAGACTATTTGCTTTTCTGCAAAACCCTATGTGGATATACCGCGCATGTCTTAAATTTCAACATTGAACAAGATGGCCTGTATAACAGAGAGAGCGACAATCTTGCTTTGTCGGTATCAGAATCAGATGGTTTGATTAGTGTGACCATAAAGGATAAAACTAAGCGATATGTAGATCTTGAAAACGGTGTATTATCACCCATAATGCCCGGAGAAACATTTGGCAAGTTTAGTTTTGATGGTGTGAGACTCTATTGGGAAAATGATGCTTCGGTTGATGAAATTGAGAAATTCTGTTCCTTATTTAAAACGAGAGAAAGTCGCGGAAAGGAGCAAACCGAAGAGAAGAAAAAGTATAGTGCAATAAAGTCGGCAATAGACCAACGGCAGCGGACTTACAGTCAGCCTAAATACAGCAAAATTGTTATTTGGCCAGCTGTCATTGAGCTTGAGAGCGATACTCGTAACACATTCAAAGAATGGGTCGAACTGAATGCTTCCAATATAGCTGAAACATATCATGCAGATTATGTTATCATCGCTGTTCCGGTTTGCGGAGAAGATGAGCAAAAGATTATTTCTTACGCAAAAGGAAATGGAGCAAATGTTATGATTCTTCCGTTGACGATGTTCGATATTAACTCGTTCAGACGGCTTCAAAATGTAATGCTTCGTCAGATCGTATCACTTAATACGGGGCATTGTCCTTGCTGTGGTGGCGAAATGAGGGGACGAGACAATCAAATGGTTTGCGATAACTGCAACCAGATGATGCTGACCAAAACTATTTGTCCCAATCCGGATTGCCGTCACGAATACTACTATTTGAGCTTTGATGTTTCAGCAGAAACGTTGTCCAAAATGAAGGATGTTGATCCTGATAACTTCTATCAAGTTGATAGCTTATACCAGTATAAGGACATTGTTAATATGTCAGTCGATACCGGAAAAATCAGAACTATTTGCCCGCATTGCGGTCAATGATGCTATCAGAAGAAACCAGCAGATTTTCTGCTGGTTTCTTTCGTAAAATGGTTAAGTGCTCTGTAAGTCTCCCTAATATGTATTAGGACAACGAGAAAAGGAGATTTCGAAATGAATACACATATTTCAATCATTGGAGCTTTAACCGGAGAACAGTTCATCGAACTTGTAAAGATTTTAGTCACAGGCGGCGTAATTGTCGCTCTGGCTTACGGAGCATATAAAAACGGATACGTTCTGCAGGGCAGTAAGGATGGCGTTGATATAACTCTAAAACCTGCGGCATAAAATGTTAAGTTTATGCAATAGCATCTCTATAACATTTTAGAAAGGTTAAAATCGAAAGGAGTTCGTATGGGCTGGGCAAAATATTATGAAGATAATTTGAGCATTATGAATAACAGGCTTCCGTTTACATACGCAGAGAAAGAGGAGCCCCTCTATCAGGTACGTCCTTCTATTCATGAAGCTGTGAAAGTTGCTCCTTCTCGGAAAAGAGACAGAGCTGAGCTAAAGATTCATTTTACAGGTGGTGATAATCGTATCGCAGCCCGCAAGTTACAGATTAACGGATGGTGGTGGAGCAAGTTAAACAATTGCTGGTGCAATTATAATACCGCAATAAACAGAGCTTATGCTGAGCAAATACAGCAAAAAATGGACACAACTAATGCTGCTGCTTGAAAGGAGTTAAAATGGGAATCTTTGATGGGCCTCTCTTTGATTTTAATGGTGATGGAAAAACAGATGCTTTTGAATTTGCTATAGCGATGAGTATTATCGAAGATATTGAACAAGAGGAACGCGAGCAGGAAAAAGACTCTTTTGGGGAAGACGATGATGACGAACTCTTCGACGATGACTGCGCGCAGAAGTGTGCCGGGCATCCTTCACCATGACGCACTGATAGATGTGATTTTTCACCGGCGAAGAAAAGAATTACACCGGTTTCATTATGATTGATTCTTTCGGGTCAGGTACGGTGTTCGAAAAAAAGAAAAGCAGTCTTGCTTTCAAAACAAGACTGCTTGAATGATCATAGTGATGTTGCAGCAGGCGATTTTCGCAACTGCGTATCGCCGGTTTCTCTACGCCATTTTTACGCCATTTCTGCGAGGGAATGCGTAGGGAAATAGGAACTTTTATGTTTTGACTTCATCCAAAAATGCCTGTCCTATCAAGCTTTATCGGCATTTGTGCGTTTGCGGAGATTTTCAGAAACAGGCTCGCTTTCGACGATACCGAGTTTCATAGATCCGAGCATCTCCTTCGTTTCCCAGCCGCGGCCGCGGCTGACATAGCAGTTTATTATAGCATGGGTGCCCGGGCATTTCAAGCCGTCACTTGACCGGATGATAGTTGTCCGGGTCAAGATACTGTGCCGCCATGCGCACGTACCAGTCCTTCGTCCCGCGCCAGTCGGTGCGGTCTTTGTCGGTCAGCTCGCGCAGCGGCCTTGCGGGCACGCCCGCGACGAGCGTCTCCGGCGGAATGATCTTGCCCTGCGGCACGAGCGCCGACTCGGCCACGATGCTGCCCGCGCCGATCTCGCTGCAGAGGCTGAGCACCGCGCCCATGCCGATGCTGGCCTCCGGCCCGATCACACGCGCGTGGACGATCGCGCCGTGGCCGATGGTCACGCGGCGCGAAATGGTCACGACGGGATCTTCCCCGCCGGTGTGGATGATGACGCCGTCCTCGACCGCGACCTCCTCCTCGAGGACGATGCGCGAGGCGTCGGCGCGGATGACGGCATAAGGGCCGATATAGCAGCGCGGTCCGACGATCACATCGCCGATGAGCTCCGCGCTCGCACTGACGAACGCCGTCGGGTCGACCTGCGGAGCTTTTCCGCCAAAGGTATAGAGCATAATGGTCTCTCCATTCAAATAAAAGATGTATGATTTTATCATGCACAGCCGCCGGATGCAAGCACAACGCCCGGGCAGGAGGAACCTGCCCGGGCAAACGTATTCGGATCGCAATTACAGACTGCGTGCCGCCTCATAGCCATCCCAGATGGCGCCGAAGATGTTGCGCACACGGCGGCCGTCGCCGAGCGCGAGCACGGTCTCATAGTCATCGCGGATCGCGTCAAAGAGCGCATGGTTGGCCTCCATGCCGACCGCTGTGATGACCGTGTCACCCTCCGCCAGCGCGGGCACGCCCTCGACCTCGTAATAAACGCCCTTGGCATCGACGGATTCCAGCGCCGCGCCCTCGACGATGTGCACGCCGTGGAACACGAGCAGGTCGCGCAGCATGAGCTCATTCATGGCCGGCAGCTTGGCCGAGCGCAGGAGCTTGCGCCGGGCGAGCAGCGTGACGGTGTGGCCGTTTTGCACCAGGTGCAGCGCCAGTTCGCAGGCGACGAGTCCCGCGCCGATGATGACGACCGACTTGCCGGCTTTCGCCTTGCCCTCGAGCACGTCGAGCGCGCTGACCACATTGTCTCCGTCCGCACCGGGCAATGCCAGCGTTCTGGGTGTGCTGCCCTCGGCGACGAACACCGTCTGCGGCTTGAGGGAATCGAGCAGCGCCTTATCCGCGCGTGTATTCAGGCGCACGTCCACGCCCAGATGCGCAAGCGTGGCGGCATACCAGGCAACAAGATCACGATCCGCCTGTTTGAAGCGCGGCACACCGGCCGGCTTGAGCGCGCCGCCGAGGGCATCGCTCGCTTCGAGCAGCGTGACATCATGGCCGCGCAGCGCGCTCACGCGCGCCGCCTCCAGGCCGGCAGGCCCGCCGCCGACAACGACCACGCGCTTTTTCTCCGCTGCGGGCGTGATGCCGACGAGCCGCTCGCGCGCGCACTCGGGGTTGACCGCGCAGGAGCCGACCGCGCCGTCAAACGCGCGGCCGAAGCAGCCCTCGTGGCAGCACAGGCACGGACGGATGAGCGCGAGCTCGTCGTTGCGCACCTTGCGGACGTAGTCAGGCTCGGTCAGGAGCGGACGCGCCAGACCGATCATGTCGCAGCGGCCGTCTCGCAGCGCCTGCGCCGCCAGATCCGGATCGTCCATGCGTCCGGCAGCCAGCACCGGCACGTCCACGACCTGCTTGACCTGCTCGGCAAACGGCAGATAGACGCCCTTGTCAAAGTACATCGGCGGATGCGCCCAGTACCAGCTATCGTAGGTGCCGGCATCGACATCGAGCGCGTCGTAGCCCGCATCGACCAGGGTCCTGGCCGCCTGCAGGCCCTCGTCCGTATCGCGGCCGAGCTCGGTGAACGTCTCACCCGGCACCGCGCCCTGACGCAGATCCTTGATATAGCTCTTGAGCGAAAAGCGCAGGATGACCGGGAAATCCTCGCCGCAGTACTGCTTGATCTTCTGCACGATCTCGATGGCGAAGCGCAGGCGGCCGTTGAGATCGCCGCCGTACTTGTCCGTGCGCTTGTTGAACAGCGACATGGCAAAGCAGTCGAGCAGATAGCCCTCGTGCACGGCATGCACCTCAACGCCGTCATATCCGCACTTTTTGGCGATAGCAGCCGACACACCGAACTGCTCCACGAGCCGCTCGACCTCCTCCGTCGTCAGCTCGCGGCACTCGATGCGCGGGTTCCAGCGGTTGCTGATCGTACTCGGCGCGACAAACTTGCGGTCATGGATCATGGCGGGCATGGCGCTGCGGCCAAGGCCGGCCGTGAGCTGCACGAAGATCTTGGTGTCAAAGGCGTGCACGCGGTCGGTCAGCTCGCGCGCGGCCTTGATGTATTTCCCGGGGCAGATCGTCGGGCACGGGAAAGAACCGGGGCTGTGGACCTCAATGTTATTGTCCACCCAGTTGGCGCCCGTGATGATCAGGCCGACGCCGCCGGCGGCGCGGCGGACGAAATAGTCCACGGCGTCCGGCAGGTAGGCACCGTCCTCATCGTTGTGCGTGACGGTGCCCATGGCGGCCATGAAGTAGCGGTTTTTAATGCGCGTACTGCGGATCGAAAACGGTGTAAACAGCGGTTCGTATGCGGGGTTCATGTGGTTTCCTCCTCCTCTGGTTCGGGTTGTGTATCAAATTGCGCGGCGCACTCCGGTGACAGTTGTCCCCAGGCGACTGCCTCCTGTGCGAGCGCGCAGCGAAAGCGCGGATGCGCGATGCGGATCATGGCGCAGATGCGCGTCTCCAGCGGTTGATTGTGCAGATCGGCCGCGCCCCACTCCGTGACGATGTACATGACATCGCTGCGCGGCGTCGTGACGACTGCACCGGACGGAAGATGCGCGCGAATGTTGGACGTGAGCGTCCCGTCGGGCGCTTCGTGCGTGGAATGCAGGCACAGAAAACTCCGTCCGCCGACAGAACGCGCCGCGGCGCGGACAAAATCGAGCTGACCGCCGACGCCGGAATACTGCCGGCCGTCAATGGCCTCGGCGCAGACCTGCCCGGTCAGATCGGCCATCAGGCAGCCGTTGACCGAGATAAGCCCCGGCTGCTGCGCGGCACGGAACGGATCGTTGAGCACGTCCACCGGGATCATGCGGATGTGCGCGAGCGCAAAATCATCCAGATGCCCCGCCGCGTCGAGCACGATGGACGCCTCGACCCGATCGAGATCGACCGCGCCGCTGGCCATCAGGCGCAGCTGCGCCTGTGTGAGCACCTCCGTGTAAATCCCGAGCCGTTTGCGTCCGTGCAGCCCGTAGGCGACGGCGTTGGGAATGCCGCCGATGCCGACCTGCAGCGTATCGCCGTCCCGGACGAGCGGCAGGATGTGCGCGGCAATGCGCGCATCGAGTGCATCGGGCGCTTTATAATGATAGGTATTGAGCGGATGATCCGCGCGGCAGAGCGCCGTGACCTCCGAGACATGGATGCGATGGTGCTCGCCGCGGGTGCGCTGCTGAAAGGCGTTGACCTGATAGATGCGCTTTTCGACCTGTGTATCGAGCGAACTCCAGGCCGTGCCGCGCGGGCCGTAATACAGATACCCGTCCGCATCCGGCTCGGACACCTCGAGCATCAGCGTATTGACACGGTAGACCTCGCGCGCTGCGCGCACGGTCTGGTGAAACTGCACGGAGTTTTCGTGCAGGCCGCCGCGCTGCTGAAACTTGCGGTCGGCGCGGCCGAGAAACAGGGAGTGATACGGCGTGCGCGCAAAGCAGACCGGGTCGGACAGGGCGCGGCTCTCCGTGCCGTTGACGACGGTCACGACCGGGATGCCGCGCAGCTCCGCGCGGTCGCTCACCGCGTCGATCAGCACGGCCGGGAAGCTACCGGCGCCGCCGGCAAAGATGCGGTCGCCGGGCGCGATCAGCGCCGCCGCCTGCTCCGGCGTGCAGAGCCTGCGCGCATAGATCTCACGCCAATCCATCGTGCTCACGCCTCCCGCGGTGCAACGGGAAAGAAATGATTCGGATCCAGGTACGCCGCCGTGAGCCGGACATACCAGTCCTTCGTGGCCTGCCAGCTCTCGCGGTCCGCCTGCGTGAGCGGGCGCAGAGGCTTGGCCGGGATGCCGGCAACGAGCGTCTCCGGCGGAACGGACTTGCCCTGCGGCACGAGCGCGGACTCCGCCACGACGCTGCCGGCACCGATCGCACACCCAAGGCTGAGCACCGCGCCCATGCCGATGCTGGCCTCCGGGCCGAGATAGCGCGCATGGACGATCGCCCCGTGACCGATGGTCACACGCCGGGACAGCAGGCAGCGCTTGTCCGCCCCGCCGGCATGGATGATGACGCCGTCTTCCACCGCGACCTCCTCCTCGAGAATGATCTCGGCGGCATCGCCGCGGATCACGGCGCCGGGACCGATATAGCACCGCGGGCCAACCGTCACATCGCCGATAAGCTCGGCGCTGGCGCTGACAAACGCCGTGGGATCGACGCGCGGGCATTTTCCATGAAACGAATAGAACATGATCGGATCTCCATTTCTGATAATAAGGGGGAGCGACCCGGCCCGGGGGCCGAGCCGCTCCAAAGAAAAAAGAAGGGAATGGGGGGATTACCAAAGTCAGGCGAACTTTGCGATGGTCGCCTCGCACTCGTGCATCATCTGGCCGATGATGGTCTGCACGGGCAGCACATCGTGGATCAGGCCGGACGTCTGGCCGCAGCAGATGACGCCGCAGTTTTCCACGTCCGCGTTCTCGAAGAACATCTTGCAGGCCGTCTTGCCGGCCATGTCCTCGGCCACATCCTTGAATTCGCAGCCGGCCTGCTCCTTGGCAAAGACGCGCTTTGCGACTTCGCTCTTATACATGCGCGTGGAGTTCTGGAACGAGCGCAGAAGCAGGATCGTCTCCATCTCGTTGGCGTGCTCGACGAGGTAGTTTTTCACGGCCGGGAGCACGGGGCACTCCTCGGACAGCAGGAAGCGGGTGCCCATGTACACGCCTTCGGCGCCGAGCATGAGCGCGGCTGCCATCTGGCGGCCGGTCGAAACGCCGCCGGCGCAGATGACCGGAATGTCAAGCGCCTCCACACAGCGCGGCGTGAGCACCATGGTGCCGAGATCGTTCTCGCCCGGGTGGCCGGCGCACTCAAAGCCGTCGGCGACGACCATGTCCGCGCCGAGCGACTGCGCCTTGAGCGCGTGCTTGACGGTGGTGCACTTGTGGATGAGCACCATGCCGGCGTCCTTGATGGCGCGCACCATGTCGTTCTTCGGCGGGCGGCCGGCGGTCTCCATGACCTTGACGCCCTCTTCGGCGCAGACGCGGATGTAGCCCGCATAGTCCGGCACGACGAGCGACGGCATGAGCGTGAGGTTGACGGCAAAGGGCTTGCTCGTCATGGACTTGATCTTGCGGATCTCCGCCTGCAGCTCATCGGCCGAGGAAAACGTGCTCGACGACAGCAGCCCCAGGCCGCCGGCCTCCGACACGGCGGCGACCAGCGGTGCGCGGGAAATCCACTGCATGCAGCCCTGCACGATGGGGTATTCGATCCCCAGCATTTCGGTAAGTTTGGTACGGATCATAGGTATTACCTCCTGAAATATTCACGTGTGCCGCTGTGCGGCGTCTGGTTGTTTGTGATTTCACAATAGCAAACCGTCAGTCGCTTCACAACGCTGATTTCTCCAAAAAACAGCAGTTGCCGCCGTGCGCCGGATGGGCACGGCCTACAAGATGCGTGCGTCAGCTCGCCTGGACACTGCGCGCGCGCAGCACGGCCGTGAGCACTTTTCCGGTCGCGCCCTTGGGCAGCTCCGGCACGATCTCGATCTCCTTCGGCGCGCGGAACGTCGGCATATGCGCGCGGCAATACTGGCGCAGCGCCTCCGCCGTGAGCCGGCTGCCCGGCATGAGCACAACGCTCGCTTTCACGTGCTCGCCCCAGGTCTCGTCCGGCACGCCGTAGACCGCGACCTCGGCCACGTCGTCGCAAAGCTGCATGATGACATTGGTGACCTCTCCGGGATAGATGTTCTCGCCGCCGGAAATAATGAGATCGTCGGCACGGCCGCTCAGGAACAGGTACCCCTGCGCGTCGAGCATGCCCATGTCTTTCGTGCGGTACCAGCCGCCGACCAGCGCCGCGTGCGTCGTCTCGGGCGCATCCAGATATTCCAGCATCCGGCCCGGGCCGCGCACATAGATCTCACCCGCGGTGCCTGCCGGGCAATCGCTGCCGTCCGGCGCGACGATGCGCACGGCCGCGCCGGGGATCGGCCGGCCGACGGACGAGAGGTACTTACCGCCGTCGCGCAGGTGGTCTTCCGGCAGCAGCGCTGTGACGGTGCTGCCCATTTCCGTCATGCCGTAGGACTGATAGAAGCTGCAGTGCAGCTTCTCGATCGCGCGCTGCAGCAGCGCCTTCGGGATCGGGCAGGTGGAATAGTTGACGGTCTTGAGGTGCGAGAGATCATAGTCCCCGTTGTCCGTCTCGTCGAGGATCCACTTGAGCACCGTCGGCACGACACTGATGGACTCGATGCGCTCGGACACGAGCGTGTGCATGTAATCCTCAAGCGCGAAATGATCCTTGAGCACCATCGTGCCGCCGGTCGCAAGCGACAGGTGCGCACCGATGGCGGCCGAGTGGAACAGCTGCGCAATGAACTGATACCGCTGCCCGTCCGGGTAGGGATAGACCTGCAGCATGCTCACGATCTCGCGGAGCATGCCGCCGTGCGTGTAGACGACGCACTTCGGCTCCCCCGTCGTGCCACTCGTGTGCAGGCGGCAGGCGACATCGTCACGCGAGACCGGCACGTCCGGCGACGTGTCCGGCTCGCCGCTGACGAGCGCGCACAGCGCCGAGCGGCCGTCGACCGGCTCCAGCCGGATCAGGCGTACGCTGTCCGCGCACAGTCGCTCGAGCTCCGCGCCCCACTCCGGCTTCTCCGCCTTGAGAAAGGCGACCGACACCTGATTGCGCGCGAGCATGCGCGCCTGCTCCGGCGGCGTGAGCCGCCAGTTGATCTTGACCACAATGGCGCCGAGCTGATAGAGCGCAAACTCGGCAATGATCCACTCCGGGCAGTTGCGCGACAGGATCGCGACCCGGCTGCCCTTGCGCACGCCGAGGTGCCGCAGATAGTGCGCCGTCTGGTGGATGTAGCGCTCCAGGTCGCCATAGGTCAGCCGCCAGTCCTCGTATACAATGGCCTCGCGCTCCGGGCAGCGCGCGAACGCATCATCCATGAGCGCGCCAAAGCTGCTGCACCGTGAAAGCTTCTGAGCAATTTCCCGCATGGGTGATCCCTCCGATCCTCTTTTTCATGGTTCTATTCTTTATAAAATTGTGAATTATCTCCCGAAACGGCCAAAATGGAAAGAACCTACTTGCGCGTTTCGGATTTAACGTTTATATTTTAACGTGCTTGAAAAAAACGCACACCGTCATTCCGCCAGAAACGACCGTCGTTGTTTTTGCACATGAATCGTCACTTTCACGGCGGCGTTTTCGGAGCGATTGCACAGTCGCGCTTTTTGTTGGAATTTCAAGCGTTCCCGGGGATATGCAATCGTCGTTTCTGCACAGGTTTTGTGCAAATACGCACACTTTTTTCGTAACTCCTGCCCTTTTCGTTTGCAGTCGGCCACCTGTATAATTGGAATTGTTAAAAAACAGTCATTCGTCACTTTCGCGCATTTTTGTTGTCTTTTGTGCGTGCGATGAGGATGGACTGAAAAATACAGGAGGTTGATACAATATGAATAAACCACTCGAAGGTCTTTTCGTCGTGGAGCTGACGACCTATTGGGCCGCCCCCTCCGCAGGTGAGTTTCTGCGCTGCCTCGGCGCCAGAGTCGTCAAGATCGAGACCGGCAAAGCGGGCGACTCGGTTCGCTACTGGGGCCGCACCTGCGGCATGCCGATCGAAGCGAACGAGAACCCCTCGTTCGACCTCTTCAACGGCGGCAAGGAATTCATGCACATGGATCTCAACGATCCCGAGCACGAGCGCGTGCTGCACAACATGCTCGCCAAGGCGGACGTGTTCCTGACGAGCATGCGTCTCGGCGGTCTGAAAAAGCACAACCTGGACTATGACACCCTGAAAGAGAAATACCCGCGCCTGGTCATGGCGCACGCCACCGGCTACGGCTGCAAGGACGGCCCGCTGTCCGCTGCCCCCGGCCTGGACGCTGTGGCATTCTTCGCCATGAACGGCCTGATCTCCGACCTGCGCCTGAATCCGGACGACTCCCCGATCTGCCCGCCGACCGGCATGGGCGACCTGACGACCGGCATGCCGCTGTTCGGCGCGATCATGACGGCGCTGTTTGCCCGCGAGCGTACCGGTAAGGGCGATTATGTGTCCGCCTCTCTCTACGGCACCGGCAACTGGGTCACATCCGCGATCAACTCCGGCACGCAGTACTTCAACCCCTGGCCGCGCTCCCGCTTCACGCAGAGCCCCATGGGCCAGGCGTTCGAGACGAAGGACGGCAAGTTCGTGCAGATCTTCGTCAATGAGTACGAGCGCTACTTCCCCGTCTTCTGCAAAGCCTTCAACATCGAGGACATGCTCGACGACGAGCGTGTGAACACGCGCCCGGCGCTGAACGTCAACGGCAACTGTGCCATCATCGTGGCGCGCTGCATCGAGGAAGCAAAGAAAAAGACCGCCGACGAGATCATGAGCGTACTCCAGGCCGGCAACGTGCCCTGCACCGTGCTGCGCGGCATCGGCGACAAGTACAAAGAGCAGGAGCAGCTCGACCAGTGCCTGTCCAACGGCTACCTCGGCGAGGGCACCTACGAGAGCGGCAAGCACTACTATCAGCCGCAGATCCCGATCTACATGGAGAGCGTCGGCGTGCAGAACTACTTCGCGCAGAGCAAATCCATCGGCGCGGACAACGACGCGCTGTTCGCGGAATTCAGCAAGTAAGCAGATCACTGCCGGACGACCGGCCAAAGGGGTGCCGGACGGCACCCCTTTTTGCAAATCAGCAATCAGCCCCCGTCCCGGGGACAGAAAAATGGAAGTGTGGTGGATTCTGAATGAAATTGTCTTTGCAACTGATCCTGGAAACCCTGACGGAATACGGCGCACAACTGATAGAGACCGACGGCGATTTCGCCTTCACCGGCGTACAGATCCTGACCTCTCCCACGGATATTCTGGAGCCGGACACGCTGTATGTCTGCACACCGAAAGTGCTCCCAAAGCTGAAAAAGCAGCTTTTTGAAAACCACTGCTTCGTTTTCAAGGCCAAACCGTCCCAGCTGCAGTGCCATCATGCGCTGCACGGCATCCTGCTTGACGAAAACACCGACCTCAACGAGGTCGTCAACCGGCTCATTACCCTCTTTACACAGTTTCACGCCTTTGAGTTTGCCATCAAGGAGGCCTCTCTCGAACGGCGCGGCTACGAGCCGTTTTTTGAGATCGCCAAAAAGGCGTTCCCGCACTGTCTGATCGTCGTCACGGACTCGGCATACAACATCGTGTGCTCCACGCGCAGCTCCGTCGATGACATCCCCTATTTCCGCGACCTGCTCCAGCGCGGCTATTACAGCCGCGAGGATATGAACCAGATCGCAAGCTGGGGCTACTATGAGGACGAGCGCAAGTGCGTCCAGCCGGTGCTCTACCCGGCGGAAAAGACCATCTGCGGGTACCCGTTTCTCGTCCGCTCCTACAAGAATCACGGCGCGGCCTACTGCTTCATCGGCTGCTATTTTCTCGATGTGCCGCCGACGCAGCGCGACATCTCGCTCTACACCTGCCTGACGCAGGAGCTGGAAAATTACTATAAAGTCAACGGCATTTTTGACGCCGGCATGCTCGGCAAACAGCAGCAGCTGCTCGACGATCTGATCCGGCCGAAGCAGAACTCGCCGGAATATTTCCACGACCGCTGCGCGCAGCTGAACATTCCCTATCAGGGCACGTTCCGCATCGGCCTCGTGCAGTGCGAGAGCTCGACCCTGTTCAAAGTCTCACACATCTCCAATCAGCTCCGCGCCCACTGCCCGCTGGCAAACTACGGCGTGTTCCAGTACGGCTCGTCCGTCATCATCCTCTTCCGCGACTGGAACGACGCAAACGTGCGCACGCAGTCCGGCTTTTCCGAGGACTGGAACGCCCTGCTGACCACCCTGCGGCAGAACAAGGCCTGCATGGGCATCAGCCTGCTGTTCAGCGACGTCACGAAGCTCTACGTCGGCTACCGGCAGGCCGAAGCCGCATCGAATATCGGCAAGCGCCGTGATACGGACGGCGTCGCCTATTTCTACTCGAAATACTATCTGGAGGACATGCTCGAGCATTATGCCGACACCATGCCCCTCGAAGACACCTATACGCACTATCTGGACCGGCTCATGGACGATAACAACAGCGTCTGCAGCAACATCAAGCTCCTGTATTACTTCCTGTGCTCGGAGCGCAATATCTCCCTGACCGCCAAGCATGTGCACATGCACCGCAACAGCGTCATCTACCGCATTCAGAAGATCCAGGACATCCTCGCGCTGGATCTCGACGATCCGGATGTCCGTCTGCGGCTGATGATCTCGTTCAAGATCCTCGAAATGACCGGCCGCATCCCGCACTGGGAAACGCCGCACGGCGAGAACGATACCGGCAACAGCGGCATCGTGCATCAAGAGTGACCACCGTTTCGCGCCCGCTTTCTCCTGTTTCAGGAGAAAGCGGGCGCTTTTTTTCGTCATTTCTGCACAGTCGCTTGTGCGGCGGCGGGAAAAAACGTCGTTTTGAATGACGTTGTTCCGTGCCGCGCGCCTCGTTAAAATGTAATCAAAGTTGGGAAAGTACGTGCTTTCCCGTGAGAGGAGCAAGATTTTCATGAGCAAATACGGTTACTATCTCGGCATGACGCCGGAGCAGCAGGATATCGTCAAAATGATCCGCGAATTTGCCGAGCGCGAGCTCGACCCGGTCGTGAAAGAATATGATGAAAAGGGCGAATTTCCGGTGCAGCTGCACGAAAAATGGGGCGAAATGGGTCTGTTTGGTCTGGACGTGCCGGAGCAGTACGGCGGACTGGGACTCAACGCCGTGACGCGCTACTGCATCAGCGAGGAACTGGCCAAGCATGACGCCGGCTTCACGATCTCGAACAATTCCTACTCGTTCGGCCTGTCGGCGATCCTCGCCGACGGCACGGAGGCGCAAAAGCAGGCCGCCTGCGCGCGCATTCTGCGCGGTGAGGGCATCTCCATGGCGATCACGGAGCCGCAGAGCGGTTCGGACGTCGGCAGCACGCGCACGAGTGCAAAGAAAGTGGACGGCGGCTACGTGCTCAACGGCGTCAAGTGCTTCATCACGAACGCCACGCTCTGCTCGGCGTGCGTGGTGCTGGCCGTGACGAATCCGGATGCGGGCTATCACGGCATGAGCCTGCTGCTGGTGGAAAAAAGCGACGCTGGGGTGAGCGTCGGCAAGCACGAGGACAAGATGGGCATCCGCCTGTCGGACACGGCGGATTTCGTGATGGAGGACGTGTTCGTCCCCGCCGACCGCCTGATCGGCACGGAGGGCAACGGCTTTGCCCAGACCATGAAATTCCTCGCCGGCAAACGCCCGGTCAGCGTGGCGGGCGCCGTCGGCGTGGCGCAGCGCGCGCTGGATCTGGCCGTGGACTACGCCAGGGAGCGCAGCTTCAAGCACGGGCCGATCGCAAAACTCGAGGGCATTCAGTTCCTGATCGCGGACATGGAGATGCGCATTCAGGCCTCGCGCGCCATGGCGGTCTACGGCGCGCAGATGACGGACGCCGGCATCCCGATCGGCACGCTCGGCAACTCGCTCAAATGCTTTGCCTCGGAAATGTGCTACGACGTGGTGAACATGGGCCTGCAGGTCTTTGCCGGCTATGGCTACAGCCGCGAATACCCGCTGGAAAAGCTGCTGCGCGACGCGCGCATCTACAGCATCTTCGAGGGCACGAACCAGGTGCAGCGTCAGGTCATCGGCAAGACGCTGCTCGGCTGAGGGCGGTGCCGCGTGAACATTCTCGTCTGTATCAAGCAGGTCCCGGACACGACCGAGATCCGCATGGATCCGAAAACCAACACCCTCATCCGCGCCGGTGTGCCGAGCACCGTCAACCCCTTTGACAAATACGCGCTCGAGGCGGCCGTGCAGCTCCGCGAGGCGCTCGGCGGCATCGTGACCGCCATGACCATGGGGCCGGCGCAGGCGGCGCAGGCGCTGCGCGAGTGCTACGCCCTCGGTGCCGACCGGATGGTGCTGGTGTCCGACCGGCGCTTCGGCGGCGCGGACACTTATGCCACAAGCTACACGCTCGCACAGGCCGTGCGGGCGCTCGGCGGCTTTGACCTGATCCTCTGCGGCCGGCAGGCCATCGACGGCGACACGGCGCAGGTCGGCCCCATGCTGGCCGAGCATCTGGGGCTGCCGCAGCTCACGTGCGCATGCGCCATCACGATCGAGGACGGCGCGATCCGCATCCGGCAGGAGGGCGAGCGCGCCTACCGCGTGCTGCGCGCGCCGCTGCCGGCCGTGGTCACGGTCGTGAAGGCCATCAACGAGCCGCGGCTGCCGAACGTCATGCGCAAGCTGCAGGCCAACCGCATGCAGCCGCAGACGCTGACGGCGGACGATCTGCCGGCACTCGATCCCGACTGCATCGGCCTGCACGGCTCACCGACAAAGGTATCAAGAACATTCGTGCCCGTGCGCACCAAGCAGACCGTGCGCATCGACGGCGCGCAGCCGGAGGCCGCCGTGGCGTCTCTGCTGGCGCAGCTCGACGCGGCGCACATCTCGCTGGAAGGAGGCGGGGATCATGTCTGAGAGCAAACACGTCTGGGTCTTCCTCGAGACGGAGGACGGGCAGCTGCGCAGCGTCGGGCTGGAGCTGCTGGGACAGGGGCGCCTGCTCGCCGACAAGATGGGTGAACAGCTCGTCGGCGTCATTCTCGACCCGCACGCCGGCACGCTCGCCGCGCAGGCGATCGGCTGCGGCGCCGACACGGTCATCACCATGGAAGATCCCGCCCTGGCGCACTACAATACGGACATTTTCACCGCCGCCATGTGCCACCTCGTGCGCAAATACGCGCCCGAAGTGCTCATGATCGGCGCGACGAACGTGGGGCGCGACCTCGGGCCGCGCATCTCCTGCCGGCTGCACACGGGGCTGACGGCCGACTGCACGCATCTCGACGTGGACGCGCACCGCTGCGTGCTCTGGACGCGGCCGGCCTTCGGCGGCAATCTGATGGCGACCAATATCTGCCCCGACACGAAGCCACAGATGGGCACCGTGCGGCCGAACGTGTTCCGCGCGCCGGCATTTGACCCCGCGCGCACCGGCGCGGTCTTTGTGGAATCGCTGCCGGAGGACGCCCGGCGGAGCAGCACGGAGCTGCTGGAGCTGATCCCGGTGCTCGACGCCGCGACCGCGAATCTGACCGAGGCGCAGATCATCGTCTCCGGCGGACGCGGCATGAAGGGACCGGAAAATTTCGCGCTGCTGCAGGAGCTGGCCGACACCGTCGGCGGCTGCGTGGGCGCATCTCGCGCAGCGGTCGACGCCGGCTGGATCTCCCCCATCCATCAGGTCGGCCAGACGGGCAAGACCGTCTGCCCGCGCGTCTACATTGCCTGCGGCATTTCGGGCGCGATCCAGCACCTGATCGGCATGAGCGCATCCGACACCATCATCGCCATCAACCGCGACCCGAACGCGCCGATCTTTCAAGTGGCGGACTACGCCATCGTCGGCGACCTGTTCCAGATCGTACCCGCTCTGACAAAGGCGCTGCGTCAGCGCCGGAAACCGGAGCAGGCATAAAGACATAAAGAAAGGAGCCAGACCATGTCCTATCAGGAATTTCTGAGCTTTGAGCGGCGCGGCGCCGTCGGCATCGTGCGGCTCGCGCGGCCGGAAAAGCTCAACACCATCAGCGCCCCGTTTTACGAGGCCATGATCGAGCTGCAGCAGACCGAGATCGTCGGCGATCACGACCTGCGCGCCATTGCGCTGCTGGCAGACGGCCGGCACTTCTCCGCCGGCATCGACCTCAATTACGCCAAAGCGGTGATCGGCAAGCCGGGGCGCAGCCTCTACGGCGTCTATCACTGGCAGCAGGCCTACCGCTTCTGGAGCGAGTGCAACCTGCCGGTCGTGGTCGGCATCCAGGGCGCGTGCATGGGCACCGCCATTGAGCTCATCACGGCGTGCGATATCCGCATTGCCGCCGACAACGCGAAGTTTTCCCTGCGGGAGGTCGACGTCGGCATCAGCACCGACCTCGGCGGCACGACCCGCCTGACCAAGCTCATCGGCCCCGGCATGACAAAGCTGCTGGCCATGACGTGCGAGGATATCGACGCGCAGGAGGCCGCGCGCATCCGGCTCGTGGAGCGCGTGGTGCCGCTCGGCAAGCTGGAGCAGACGACGCTGGCCTATGCCGAAAAGCTTGCGGCCAAGCCGCCGATCGCCGTGCAGATGTGCAAAAAGTGCATCAACATCGCTACCGACGCCGGCACCTCCGTGGGCCTGCTGGCCGAGGAGATCCAGGGCATCTACACCGTATCGACCAAGGACAAAGCCGAGGCGGCCGCCGCCATGCTCGAAAAGCGCCCCGGCCGCTACACGTGCGAATAAACCAGGAGGAAACATCCATGAACATTCTTGTCATCAACGGAAGTCCCCGCATGGAGCGCAGCAACTCGCTGCGCATGACGCGCGCCTTTCTCGAAGGGCTCGCCAAGACCTGCGACACGCAGGTCGAAGAACTGACCGTGGCCAAAATGCACATTGAGCCGTGCCTCGGCTGCCTCAACTGCTGGAAGCGCACGCCGGGCAAGTGCTTCCGCGACGACGACATGGCCGCCGCGATCGAAAGCTACGTCACGGCCGACCTCGTCGTGTGGAGCTTCCCGCTCTACTACTACGCCCTGCCCGGCCAGCTCAAGTGCTTTCTCGACCGCACGGTGCCGATCAACCGCCCCGTCATGTGCGACCGCACCGACGGCAAGGGCAACGGTAAGCACGTCACGCGCTACGACCAGTCGCACCAGCGGCATGTGCTGATCTCGACCTGCGGCTTTTTCTCCCCCAAGGGCAACTACGACGCCGTGCTCGCACAGTTTGACCTCATGCTCGGCGTGGGCAACTACACGACGCTCTTTTGCGGCGAGGGCGAGATGATGCCGGTGCCGCCGCTGCAGGAGCGTGTGGAAGAATACCTCGGCTATGTCCGCCAGGCCGGCGAGGACTACGGCAGCTACGGCACGATCCTGCCGAAGACGCGCAAGCCGCTCGAAGAGCTGCTGCTGCCGAAAGAGAAATTTGAGGAGATGGGCAACAGCTACTACGCGCACTGCGAGCGCAAGGCCCGCGAGCGCGCGCTGCAGGCACAGGCCGAGCAGCAGACCTGACCCCGATCGGAAGCAGCACACGGCAGCGCCCCGGGAGGCGCTGCCGTGTGCTGTTCTTCTCTTTTCGCGGGCTCATTCCACAAGCGTCAGGCGGTCGCTTCCGCCGTTGTCCGGCTCCGGCGGCTCGTCCGTGATCTCCGGGAGCTTGCCCTCCATCCGCAGGATCTTGAACGTGATCATCAGCCGCAGACGCACATCCGGGTCGTCCAGGTCGAGATTGAGCACGTCCTGAATGCGCTGCAGGCGGTAAATAACGCTGTTGCGGTGCATGTGCACGCGCTTAGCGGTCAGGGAAATGTTGCGCTCCGTGTTCAGGTAGTGGTACAGCAGCAGGAGGTTGCTGTTGCTGTAGCCGCGCTCCCCGGCAAGCTGATCCAGATAGCGCACAATGACGTCATCGAGCGCGAATTTTTCCCGGTAGCATTCGAGCATGTCGTTGAGATAATACTTGGAATAGTGATACTCCAGCGCATCGGGATCCAGCTTGCGGCCGATCTCGATGGCGGTCCGCGCCTGATCGTAGCCCATGCGCAGGCGTCCCAGCTCCGTGAACAGCAGGCTCACGCCGATATGCGCATGGTTCTTGCCCAGCAGCGTCAGCAGCTCGTCCCACCGCTCGCGGAACAAAAGCTGCTCCCCGACCGGGTAATCGTGCCAGTCCTGAAAGAGGATGAGCACGCTGTTTTGATACTGCATCACGCCGTAATTGGCCACGTTGCTCCACGCGCGCAGCTGCAGCACCATGTACCCCGCCTTCGAGGTGGACGCCTGCTCGTCGAACTCGACATAGCCGAGACGGAAGTCGCCCGTCTCCGGCAGGCGCAGGCCGCGCGCACGGTCGCGCACCAGCTCCGGATTCTCCTCCCCATAGCGCAGGAGATCATGGATCATCTGCTGGCGCTGCGGCATGCTCTGGCTGTAAAAGCCCGTCTCGCGGAAGTAATGGTCGAGCTGCTCGGTAAAGCAGCGGAACAGCTCCTGATCCACCATCGTCGGCAGCCGGCCAGGGAAATAGCAACCGGCAAAGGAATAAAACATCCCGTTGGCAATGTAGGAGCGCAGGATCACGGGGTCGTTGCAGATATTCGGCGGCACCGACAGCACCGGACGCAGGTACCGGTCACTGACTTCAAAATAGCCGGCCTCCGCCATGAGCTGCAGCGAGTCCTTGTCGTAATAGCCCTGCTCGAGCATCTGATCGACATAGATATTGCCCGACCCGCGCTCGCGCGTGGCGCCGATGATGTTATACGCCGAGTCGACGACGACGATCGTCGCGTCCGGGATCATCTTCCGCCCGACCTCCATCAGCGGCTCCAGCCCGGCGTGCGCGCGCACGGCCAGACGCATCTGATACTCCAGTGTCTGCAGGCGGTCAAACAGTGTGAGCAGGTGGTTCGTCACCGCGCCGAGAGAATACTGTTCGTCATACAGCAGCGCATTGACACCGGGGCGAACGGGCTCCGCATCCTCCGGGCGCGCCCGGACAACGAAAAAGTGGTCGTGCAGCAGCCCCTTCGGTAAGCGGCGGATCACCTTTGGCTCGCTGACGTAGAGCACGTCTTCCTCGAGCGTGTTCTCGGACTCGGGCGTGAGCATCTGGACCCGGCGGAAGGCAAATGTCCGCTCCTGCTGCATTACGACCCGCGCGCCGAACGGCTGCATGCTCTCGGCGATCATTTCCACGGACAGCGTCATGATTCTCTCCTTTCCGTGCTGCGCAAAACGGCAGTCACAAGTGCATATTCCCACACAAATTTTGAGGAAAAAAGTTCCTTTCCGCAAAAACACCGGAGATCCGAATTTTTGGAGACTCCTACGATGAAATTGGAAGCCATTGGCGCAACTTTCACGCTTTTGTCCGAATTCTCCGTGTTTTTGCGGCTTTTTCGCCTCATCTTTGTCTTTATTGTAACAATAACATGGCGAATTGTTCAGGGCATTTGTTACGAAATGCGGTTTTTCTCGCCGCCACGCACTGTGCATTTCCTACAATCGCGTGCGCGTAAAGGGCGCTGCTGCTTTCATTTTGCCTAAAAGCAGACACCCGGGCGGCGCATAAATTCGTAGTCTCCTATGAAGACCTGTCCGCGGGGGTTCGATATAATGCGAATAAGATAATAAATTAACAAGCCGACGGAGCGTTCGAATGATTTTGTATAGGAGCGAGCCAGATATGGATAACATCAGCAGATTTCAAAAAACGACCGGCGTCGGTCAGATCCTCGACGAGAGCTTTGCACGCTGCCCGGAGCGTGAGGCCATTGTATTCGGCGACTGGCGCATCACCTACCGGGAGCTGCAGGCACTCATCTACCGGACGGCGCACTGCCTGCGCAGTCTCGGCATTGCGCCGGGCGACCGCGTCGCCATCATCTCGCGCAACTGCCCGGAGGTCATGATCGCGGAAATTGCGATCCTGAAGCTGGGCGGCACCGTGGTCAAGTTCAACTGGCGGCTCGCGCCGGAAGAAATGATCTACCTGCTCGATCTCAACGAGGTCCGGTGCGCCTTCTTCAAGCCGGAGCGCGAGGACTGGGGCGACGCCCTGCGGCAGCACTATGCCGGACGCATCACGTTCCTGTCCCTGACGCCGGAAGCCGACGGCCGCTCCGCCCTCTATTCCCTGCTCGCAGGTATGCCGGACACGCCGGTGGAGACCGTCGTTGCGCCCGACGCCCCCGCCTACCACATGCACACGAGTGGCACGACCGGGCGGCCGAAGTGCGTGGTCTACTCCCACGCGCGCTATCTCAACCAGCTTGAGAGCATGCTTGAAACGCTGGAGTTCCCGGACGGGCAGGTCTATCAGTACATCTCGCAGCTATTCCACTCCGCGTGCACCGGCGCCTATCTCACGCTGGCGACCGGCGGTAAGCTCATCATGATCCCGAACTTCACCGTGAGCGACTATGTGGAGAGTCTCGTGCGGGAAAAGGTGCGCGCCATCGGCGTCATCCCGCTGATCCTGCAGGGCATCCTCGATGAGATGGACCGCAAAAACTACGACCTGTCGCACCTGAAGGTCATCAACTACTCCACCTGCCCCATTTCCCCGGATCTGCTGCGGCGCGCGCTCGACCGGCTCAACTGCCGCTTTTATCAGTCCTACGGCATGACGGAGATGGCCAGCACCGTCACGGCGCTGCTCCCGGAGGATCACCTGATCCTCGGCGGACGGTATCTCACCTCGGTCGGACGGGCGCTGCCCGGCGCCGCCGTGCGCATCGTGCGGCCGGACGGCTCGCTGTGCGATGCCGGTGAGGAGGGCGAGATCTGCGTGCGCGGGCAGGGCATGATGCTCGGCTACTATCAGATGCCGGAAAAGACCGCGGACGTGATCCGCGACGGCTGGTATTTCACGCACGACGTGGGCTATCTCGACGAGGACGGCTATCTCTACCTGCGCGGCCGCAAGGATTCGCTCATCATCTCCGGCGGCGAGAATATCTACCCCGAGGAAGTCATCGACGTGCTGCTGAAAATGCCCGAGATCGCCGAAGCCGCCGTCTACGGCATGCCCGACCCGAAGTGGGGCGAGCACGTGAAGGCGAGCATCGTCTGCAAGCCCGGCCGGTCACTGACGGTCGAGCAGGTGCAGACATTCTGCCGCGCCAACATGCCGTCGTTCCGCATGCCGCGTGAGGTGGAATTCTTGCCGGAGCTGCCGAAGAACGCCACCGGCAAGGTGCTCATCCAGGCGCTGAAAAACCGCTGAGCACGCGAAAATACAGCACACTGGCGCGTCCCCGTCTGCCCGGCAGATGGGGACGCTTTTTGCCGTTCTGACCACGGAGACGCAAAAAAGCAGGGCCGCTGTTGCGGCCCTGCTTTTGATCGGGAGATGCGCTTTTATTCGCCGTCGCCGAATTCCTTCTCGATGGCTTCGTTGTCCGCGCCCAGCGCTCTGTGCTGTGCATAGAGATCCTGCACGCCGAGGCTGTCAAAATAGATCGGCATCTGCGCCAGATACGCCTTGTTGCCCGACGGATAGGTGTGCTCGATCAGGTAGCCGTTGGAGACCGACTGCTCGAGCCACTCGCCGGAAAAGCGATCCTTGTACTGGTTAAGGATGCAGCTCGGCACATCGTAGGCGACGAGCTCGTCGAGGATATCCTGCGCGTCGCGCTGGAGCGCGTACTCACGGATGATGTCCACGAGCGCGGAGCGGTTGGCAATGATCGTCGTCGACTCCTTGGTCGTGAAGCGCGGGTCGGTCACGACCTCTTCCGGCAGACGCAGCGCCTTGGCAAACTTCGGCCAGACACTCGTATAGTCGTTGACGAACACGTAGATGTAGCGGCCGTCACGGCACTTGTAGCCCTGGCCGAGCGGGCTCATGGTGTGCGCTTCCCGCGGCCACTCATAGCCGTAGTTGCAGTTCGTGGCAAAGCCGGCGGTGACGAAGTTGCCGGTACCGTACAGGGACGTCATGACGTAGTCGCCCACGCCCGTCTCGCGCGCTGCGAGCAGGGCTGCCAGCACGCCGCTGAGCAGCGTGATGCCGGTCGTCGTGTCGCCCATGCCGGCAGGCGGGTAGATCGGCGGGCTGTCGGGATCGGTGCGGGTGTCAAGGATGACGCCGTTGGCGCCGAAATAAGCGATCGCGTCAATGCCGGGGCGGTTGACCAGCGGGCCGTTGATGCCGTAGCCGGTGACCTGACCCATGACGAGCTTCGGGTACTTGGCGTGCAGCGTCTCCCAGTCCAGACCGAGCTTTTTCAGGCCGGCCGTGCGGGTGCTAGTGATGAATACGTCCGCCTTGGCGAGCATGTTTTGCATGAGCTTGAGGTTCTTGGGATCTTTCAGATCCAGCGCGACACACTCTTTGCCGCCGTTGAAAATATCGTGGATGGGGTTCTCTTCCGCCGTGATGGGCATGCCCATAGAGCGGCCGTAGTAACGGCAGAAGTCGCCGATAGGCGGGGTCTCAACGCGCACGACACGCGCGCCCATGTCGCGCAGGAACCGCGCCGTCGTCGTCGCGGACCAGTAGCTGGTCATCTCGACCACGAACAGTCCCTCGAGTGGTTTTCTCATGGATATAGCCTCCTTGTTGATGCAGATTTTTTCTGAAATTGCAACGGTTTTCAGTTTGTTGAAATGAAATGGATCCGATGCTTTGTCTATATTATAACGATTGTTTCGGCGCTTGTTACCTGTATTTCTTACAATTCTTTTGCCCCTGCGGACATGCATTTTTGTGCTGTGTTGCCATAGATTTTCGGGCGCTTCCGGCACGAAAAAAGCGCCGCATCCGAACGGGCGGATGCGGCGCGGGAAACATAGGGAAAAATCGCTCTTTACGGTTTCGGCATCAGGTAGAACACGATGTGCACATCGGCGCAATGCACGCCGTCGGCGTCCATGACGGGCACATCGAGCGGGTACTGCCCCTTGCCGTGCTCTTCGACATAGGCAATGCGCTCTTTGGCTTCTTCCTCCGTCATGGAGATGTCCACGATCAGGTCGCGCTTGGTCGGCTTGCGGTAATCAATGTTCACGCTCTTGATGATCGGCACATACTTGCCGGCATAGGTGCACTTGATCAGCGTGGCGCCCGAGGACTCGGCCAGCACGAAATAGCTGCCGGCATAGACGATGTTCACGTGGTTAAGGTGCATGCTGTTGGCAGGCAGACGCACGACCACATGGCGCTCCTCAGCGACTTCCGGGATGAGCCCGGCCACGTTCAGGAAGTTGATCTTCCCGTGCTGGAGATTGTATTTCGCCTCTTCAAAAAAGGCTGCGTTCATTTCCGCCATGTCTGGCTCCTTTCTCTTGCGCAGAGCTCAGTCGGCGACATACTTTGCCGCCAGGCCGCGGATGATGGTCTCGGCGTCGCCCATGACCTTCTCGACCATGTCCTTGGTCTTGGGCAGATCGGTGATGCGCTGCGCGCACTCGCCGGCGCCGGCCATGGCGTGCTCCACGTCGCCCTTATAGGTCGCGGCAATACCGTAACGCTCGAAGGTCAGCAGCTCCATCGGGATGCTCGAGAAGTCATCCGGCACACCGACGTAGGAGCCGGGGGCTTCCTTGGCGGTGTTGTAAGCATGCTGCAGGGACACGTCGCTGCGCAGCCAGCGCGCCGGGCCGACAAAGCCGCGGGCAATGATCGTGCCGCCGTCGGCGCAGTCGACGACCATCTTCTTCCACAGTTCGCAGAAATCGCTCTCTTCGGTGGCGAGGAAGCGGGTGCCCATCTGCACGCCGTCAGCGCCCATGGCGAAGGCCGCCGCGATCGACTTGCCGTCGCAGAAGCCGCCGGTGCCGCACACGAGCGTGTTCTCGTCAGAGAACTTCTCGATGATGTCCGGCAGCAGCGTCATGCTGTGCACCGGCTGCCACGCCGTGTGCATACCGCCCTCGTGGCCGGAGGCGATGAGCACCTGCACGCCGGCCTTCTTGCAGCGGGCCGCGGTGCGCACACCCGGGAACACGTGCATCCAGATCATGCCCTGCTCCTTGACGAAGTTTGCCCAGGGCATCGGGTCGCCGGCCGTAGTGACGAGCACGCGGAAGCGGCGCTTCATCTCGGGATCGGCCTCGCGCAGCTCCTTGATGGCCTGCATGACCTTCATGGCATTGGCCTTGACCTCCGCAGAGACCATGACGTTCGCGCCGAAGATACCGTCGGACTCCTTGGTCTCTTCAAACACGCGGGTGAACATTTTCTTGAAGATGGTCACATCGTCATCGGTGGTCTCGGCGTGTGCCTGCTTGCAGAAGTCTTCAAAGACGATGGGGTTGGTCTCGCGGGACGTGGTGGCAAATGTGCTGCACAGGCCGAGACAGCCAGCGTTGGCCGCCGCGATGCACAGGCTGGTGACCGGATACGGACCCATGCCGGCCTGGATGATGGGGTATTTGAGCCCGACAAGCTCGGTAAGTCTGGTTTTGATCATGATGTTTTTCTCCTTTCAAACGCTGTGTATGACCGGCAATGTGCCGGAATGTTACCTTTCTGACTATGACTACTATATCAACTCTGCACACCGCATCCCAGAGCACCGGCTACGAAAGTGACCGCCGATCGCAGCGGCGAAATTAGGCACCTTGACCAGCGGCGCATCTGGAAAGTGTCCCCCGTGCAGAGAATGTCTGCACAGGGGACGGTGGATCTGACGGGGATATTCGGATCAGCAGAGACCGATCGCCTGCCAGAGCGGGACGCTGGCCAGCATGGCGATGATCGTTATGACCATGTAGGCGTAAGAAGCCTTCTGCGCGCAGGGATAGTCGACGCACTTGTCGCCGGTCATCTTGATGAAGCCGACCACGGACGGGTTGCCGTAAGCGGTGTTCCAGTACGTGCCGCACAGCCACTCGACAAAGACGAGGATGAACATGCTCATGCCGTGTGCCTCCATGAGCGGTCCGAAGATGGCGATCATCATCGTGAGCATGCAGGTCTGGGACACGATCACGTAACGCAGGGCAAACGTGATGATGCACAGGCAGGGAACGAAGATATACGGGCTGCTCATGATGGGCGCGAAGATGGGGCCGAGCAGGCTGGCCAGCCATGCGCTGACGCCGGTGGTGTTCATGAACTTGGCGATGCTGAGGATGCCGCCGATGAAGACGACAAGCGTCCACTGGCCTTTGGCGTTGGCCTCCGGCGCCGTCAGCAGGCCGGCGGCGAAGAACGCCACGTCAGCCGCGATGGCCACGAAGCCGGCGTCCACGCCGTGCAGCTTCTGGGTGATCCAGAGGATAATGGCGATGGCAACGATGATGATGCCCTGCTTCTCCTTCTTGGAGATGGCGCCGAGCGCCTTGTACTGCTCCTTGAGGAAGGTCACGTCGCCGGCGAGCTTTTCTTTCGGTTTGCAGATGATCGTGCAGTACAGATAGGTCAGAACGATGAGCACGAGATACCAGACGATCGTGCACTTGAGCCAGGAGCCCCAGGTGAAGGCGAGGCCCTGCATGAAGCCGATCATCAGCGCAACGAACGCCGAGCCGGACATGAAGGCAATGCCGAGGATGTACGTGCCCATGAAGTTGGCAAACCACAGGCCGCGGGCCGCTTTGCTGTTCGGCTCCGCGCCGACAGCCTCACAGACCTGGCCGATCAGGGGCGCCATGATGGAGGTCTTGGCATAGGAGCTGGGGATCATCGGGGTGGTGATGATGCCCGCGAGCATCATGGCCGTGACCTGGCCACGATAGGTGCCGGGGAACTTCGTGAGGACCCACAGCGCCAGGCGCTTCATGAAGCCGCTGTTGTTGATGCCGACCGACATGATGAACACGCCGATGCACAGCCAGACGGTCGTGCCGGAGAACTCGACCGTGACGTCCGCCACCTTGCCGAGTTTGAATACCAGCAGCATGACCATGGTCGCAAGGGTCGCGACCCAGTCCGGCAGGGCGCCGGAGATCAGGCACGTCAGCAGGAAGCCGAAGCACCCGAGATACTGCCAGCCCTGACGGCTCATCATTTCCGTTTCCGGCGGCAGGTAGGCGATCAGCAGCATCAGGACAATACCGCCCAGAATGCCGAAAATCGTCTTTTTCATTTGCTTGCTCATGAGTTTCACTCCTCCTTAATGAATGGTTCTCAACTTGCGCTTTCGTTAGTTAATTATCTGTCAAGTTGGTTTTAGGTTACACCGAATTCAGCGCTTTTTCACCAACAAAGACTACGAAATCCGCAGAGAGAAAAATCATTTTTTTGTACTCCATAACCAAGCGGCCGGAAAACACACATACTGCTGATTTTCAAGTATTAAATTAGGTATTCTCTGCACACTTTCCGCCCGAATTGTACAAAAACGGGTGCGCATTGCGCTGGGTTATCCGTTTTTTGCAAGCCGTACGCGCTTTGTACATTTCCTCCAAAACACGTCGCTGCGCCCGGCCGCAACTTTGGTCTGAATACTGTTGAGACCCCCGCCCCGCTTTGATATATTTTTGATTAGCAAGGCGACAGACGCATTTTTTCAAACCATTAAACATCATTAGGAGGTAGCATACATGAAAACAAAACTGACTGAAATGTTTGGCATTGAGTACCCGATCGTCCAGAGCGGCATGCAGTGGCTAGCCGTGCCGCAGCTCGCGGCCGCCGTGTGCAACGCCGGCGGTATCGGCACCATCAACGTCACCTGCTGGCCGACGCTCGACGAGTTTGCCGACGCGCTCGACGAGATGAACAGCCTGACCAACAAGCCCTACATCGTCAACATCTCCCTCGCCCCGACCCAGCGTCTGGACAACGAGGAGATCCGCAAGACCATCCGTCTGTGCGGCGAAAAGCACGTTGCCGCCATCGAGACGAGCGCCGAGGATCCGCGCGAATTCATCGCCGACATCAAGTCCGCCGGCATGCGTCATTTCCACAAGTGCCCGAACTACAAGGTCTCCATGAGCATGGAGCGCAAGGGACTCGACGGCGTCATCATCGCCGGCTACGAGGTCGGCGGCCATCCGTCGGCTGACGGCGTGGGCACATTCGTCATCGCGCGCCGCTGCGCCGCGGACATGAAGATCCCGGTCATCGCCGCCGGCGGCATCGCGGACGGCCACGGCCTCGCGGCTGCGCTCGCGCTCGGCGCTTCCGGCGTTGCCATGGGCACCCGCTTCGTGTGCGTCGATGAGTGCCCGATCTCCGACAACCACCGCCAGTGGGTCATCAACCACACCGAAAAGGACACCGTACTCTGCCAGAAGACCATCGGCAGCATGATGCGCGTGTCCAAGAACAACGCTTCCCTGCTCGCCAACGAGATCGAGAACCGCGGCCTGCGCACCGGCAAGGGCCCGATGGACATCCTCAAGGAGCAGATGCCCGTCATCACCGGCCAGAAGACCCGCGTGGCCTTCCAGGACGGCAATGTCGACAGCGCGATCTTCTGCGCCGGCATGGGTATGGGTCTCGTGCACGATGTCGTGCCGGTCAAGGTTCTGCTCGACCGCATGGTCAAGGAAGCCGAAGAGACCATCAACAGCATCAAGGCGTCCTTCTGATCGCATAACACGCTCCACACACCATCCTTTCTATACATCCACCCCTATTTCCTTCCCCCCACTCAAGGCGCGGATGCAGCCGCGTCCGCGCCGCAGCAACAGCGAGAGCCGCCCCTTTTCCCGGGGGCGGCTCTTCTATATATCGTTTAGATATCGTTGTTTCCCCGGACAGTGTGCGGCGCATACGCCGCGCGCCGGGCAGCAAGAAGGCCGCAGCGCATATGCGCTGCGGCCTTTTGATCGTGATCGTGTTTTGCGCGCGGACGGCTTACAGCTGCTCGCCGGGATCGCTGTTCGGAGCGTCCGCATCCGGTGCGGACGGTGCCTCCGGCTGGGCCGGCGCTTCCGCGTCCGGCTGCGGGGTCTCGGGGGCCTCGTCCATTCTGCGGATGACCTTCGCCGGCGGCTCAATGGTGTCGTCCGGGTGGACGGGCATCACACCGTGCTCACAGTAGTAGCGGAAGTCATCGCCCTCGATCGTCTCGTGGATGAGCAGGTACTCCGCGAGGCCGGTCAGCAGGTCGGCGTGCTCGCGCAGCAGCGCCTCGCACTTGGCGTAGGCCTGGTCGAACAGGTGCTTGACCTCCTCGTCGATCGTGGCGGCGGTCTCCTCGGAATAGCTCTTCGTGGTGCCGAAATCGCGGCCGATGAAGATGCTGTGGCTCGAATCGTCGAACGAGATCGGGCCGAGCTTCTCGGACATGCCGTATTTCATGACCATGTCGCGGGCGATGTTCGTCGCCTGCTGGATATCGTTGGACGCGCCGGTGGAGATATCGTCAAGGAAGAGCTGCTCGGCAATGCGGCCGCCGAGCGCGGAGACGATGCTGTCAAACATCTCGCCGCGGGACGTGAAGTTCTCAGCGTCCTCGGCCTTGCGATACCAGGTGAAGCCGCCGGCAGCGCCGCGCGGGATGATGGTGATATAGTGCACGGGGTCGGAGTTCTTGAGGAAGAACGACGCGATCGCGTGGCCGGACTCGTGGTACGCCGTCAGGCGGCGCGCACGCTCGGACACGACGCGGCTCTTCTTCTCCGGGCCCATGACGACCTTCAGGATCGCCTCGTCGATATCCGCCTGCATGATGAAGCGGCGCTTGCTGCGCGTGGCCATGATGGCGGCCTCGTTGAGGAGGTTCTCCAGATCCGCACCGGCAAAGCCGGCCGTGCCGCGCGCGATGCTCTTGAGATCCACATCGTCGCCCAGCGGCTTGCCGCGGGCGTGGACCTTCAGGATCTCCTCGCGGCCCTTGATATCGGGCAGACCCATATACACGCGCCGGTCAAAGCGGCCGGGGCGCAGCAGCGCGTTATCGAGAATGTCGGCGCGGTTGGTCGCCGCCATGACGATGACGCCCTCGTTATTCGTAAAGCCGTCCATCTCGACGAGCAGCTGGTTGAGCGTCTGCTCGCGCTCGTCGTGACCGCCGCCGAGACCGCTGCCGCGCTGGCGGCCGACCGCGTCGATCTCGTCGATGAACACGATGGCCGGGGCGACCTTCTTGGCCTGGTCGAACAGATCGCGCACACGCGATGCGCCGACGCCGACATAGAGCTCAACGAAGTCCGAGCCCGAAATGGACAGAAACTGCACGCCTGCCTCGCCCGCGACCGCGCGGGCCATGAGCGTCTTGCCGGTGCCCGGAGGGCCGACGAGCAGCACGCCCTTGGGGATGCGCGCGCCCATCGCGGTATAGTTCTGCGGGCGCTTGAGGAAGTCCACGATCTCGGACAGCTCCTCTTTTTCCTCTTCTGCACCGGCGACATCGGCAAACGTGACCTTCTTGAGGTTCTCCTCGCCGGTGCGCGTGTGCGCCTTGCCGAACTTGCCGACGCCCGGCGCTCCGCCGCCGCCCGCCTTGTTCATGAGCAGGTACCACACGCCGACGAACAGCACGATCGTGATCAGGTACGGCAGGATGGACATCCACCACGGCGCCGTCCAGCCCTTGACGTAATCATACTCCGTCAGCACGCCGCTGGCGGTCTGCTGCTCGATCAGATCCCCCAGATCCTCACGGAACCAGGTGGGATTCGACAGCGTCTTTTTGATCGTCGTATTGCCATCGCTGTCCGGAGAATAGAGATTGAGCGTGAGCTCATCTCCCTCGAGGCAGAACGACTTGACCTGCTCCTGGCGGAACAGTTCCTCGATCTCGGAATAGGTGTATTCCTTCTGCTCTGCCGGTGTGGTCAGATAGAAGATGACGGCGAGAATGATCACGCCGATCAGCAGGTAGAACCCGATGCCTCTGGCACGGTTCTTATCAGGTTTCAAATTAAATCACATCCTTTATGGGATCCGCACCGGGCGCTCAGGTGGAGTAGACCTCCGGCTTGAGTACGCCGATATACGGGAGATTGCGGTATTTTTCTGCGTAATCGAGCCCATAGCCGACGACGAACGCATCCGGCACCTCAAAGCCGGCATAGGCGGCGTGGATCGGCGCCTTGCGGCGGGCGGGCTTATCGAGCAGGGTGGCAATGGTGATGGAGGCAGGCCGGCGGACGCTGAGATAGTCCTTGAGATAGTGCAGCGTGACACCGCTGTCGAGAATGTCCTCAACGAGGATGATGTCACGGCCCTCGATGTCCTGATTCAGGTCCTTGTTGATCTTCACGGCGCCGGTGGTCGTGGTCTGGTTGCCGTAGGACGACACAGCCATGAAATCGACCGAGCACGGGATGGTCACGCTGCGCATCAGGTCGGCCATAAACACAAAGCAGCCCTTGAGCACGCCGACAAACAGCGGCTCGCGGCCGTCGAAATCCCTGGAAATCTGGGCACCCAGCTCCGCCGTGCGCGCCTGGATCTCCTCGGCGGACAGCAGAACGGACGCAATGTCATCTCTCATATCGCTCATAGTATTCTCCCCCATATGTCTGGATCTGTTCCATTCGGATGCAGATCATGGTTTGCCCCGGCGCCGCCGCGCATTGCTCGGCAACGCCGAAACCGGCGATGGCCGCCGGCGCATCTGCCGCGCGGATGATCGGCACGCGGTCGCGCTCGGCCTGTGTCAGCCCCCGTTCGGCGAACAGGTCGCTCACGCGCTTCGTGCAGCCGCGCCCCGCCAGACGGATCCGGTCGCCCGGACGCCGCGGCGTAACAGATAGTTTATCATGGATGATCGCAGATTTAAAGCAAAAAGTGGTGAACGCGCTGTGAATTTCACGAAACGGTTCCGGCACGCCGACCGTGACGCGCAGCCCCAGCTCCGGGATCTCCGCCGTCTCACCCGGACGCAGAATGTGCGTCCCGAGCGGCGGCAGCGCCTGCGCGCCGAAAAACAGCCGACCCTGCTCGCGCGTCACGCGCAGGCCGGGCACATCGGCATAGCCAAGCCCTTCCCCGTCACACAGCCGCTCGAGCGCCAGCAGATGCCGGCGCGACAGTTCCCGTCCGGCCGCCTGCTGCAGCGCACGCACGCGCACCGGGCGCGGCAGCGCCAGCAGCTCGGCGATCGGGATGCCCTCTGCGGGCATCTGCCCAGCCAGAAAATCCGCAGCCAGCCCACAGAGAAACGCCTCGTCCTCGCGCAGGAGCGCTGCCGTGTCGGCCGCGTGCTGCACGAAGGCGGGATTCACGCTCTCGAGCGCCGGCACGGCATGGTGCCGGACGCGGTTGCGGGCATAGGCGTCGGCTGCGTTCGTACTATCCTCCACGTGCGGGATGGCATGGGCGGTCAGGTAGGCCTCCGCCTGCGCGCGCGTCGTGTCCAGCATCGGGCGCAGGAGCTTGCCGCGCTGCGGCGGAATGCCGGTCAGGCCGCGCAGGCCGCAGCCGCGCGCGAGGTTGAGCAGCAGCGTCTCGGCGTTGTCGTCCGCCGTGTGCGCCGTGGCGATCCAGTCGTAGCTGTGCGCCTGCGCGCATTGCGCCAAGAACGCATAGCGCAGCTCGCGCGCGGCGGCCTCGGTGCCCATGCCGCGCACGGACGCAACATCGCCGCGCCCGGCATAAAACGGCACGCCCAGTTTCTCGCACTGCGCGCGCACGAACGCCTCGTCGCGGTCGCTCTCCGCGCCGCGCAGCCCGTGGTTGAAGTGCGCACAGCCGACGGCAAAGCCGCGCTGCGCGCCCAGCGCCGTCATCCGGTGCAAGAGGTACATGGAGTCCACCCCGCCGGACACGGCACACAGCACACGCACGCCGGGCATGATGGCATCAATAGTCATCGTCGTCGTACTTCTTCTCGATGGCCGCGAAGGACGTGTACTCCGGCAGCCACATGAGCTCGAGCGTGCCGGTCTCGCCGTGGCGGTTTTTGAGGATGATTGCCTCGGCGAGGTTCGGATTCTCGCACTCCTTGTTATAATACCCATCGCGGTAGAGCGCGAGCACGATGTCCGCGTCCTGCTCGATGGCGCCGGACTCACGGAGGTCGGACAGCATCGGGCGCTTATTCTGGCGCGACTCGTTGGCACGCGACAGCTGCGACAGGCAGATGACCGGAACATTGAGCTCCTTGGCCATGATCTTGAGCATGCGGCTCATGTCGGAGACGGCCTGCGTGCGGCTCTCATTCGACCAGCCGTGGCCGCTGCCGGCCGACTGCATGAGCTGCAGATAGTCGATGACGACAAGGCCAAGATTCGGGATGCGGCGGCACTGGGCGTTCATGTCCGCAACGGACAGCGACGGGTTGTCGTCGATGCGGATATCCGTCGCGCTGATGGTCGTGGCCGCGGCGCCGACGCGCCGCCACTCGTCCGCCGAGAGCTTGCCGGTCAGGAGCTTCTGGCTGTCGACCAGGCCCTCACCCGCGAGCAGGCGCGTCGTGAGCTGCTCGCGCGCCATTTCGAGCGAGAACACCGCGACCGTCTTGCCGGACGTCTTGCCGACGTGCAGGGCAATGTTGAGCGCAAGGCTCGTCTTGCCCATGCCGGGACGGGCCGCGATGAGGATGAGCTCGCCCGCGTTCAGACCGAGAATCGTCTGATCCAGATCCGGCAGGCCGGTGGCAAGGCCGGGGATGCCCCCGCCGCTGCTCGCCGCCTCGGAGAGGTTTGCATACACGCGCTGGATGACCATGCTGATCGGCTGCAGGCCGCCAACATTGCGTCCCTGCCGGAGCGCATAGATCTTGCGCTCGGCCGCCTCGAGCATGGCGTCCGCTCCGCCGGAACCCTCAAAGATCATGGTGTTGATCTCATCGGCCGCCGTGTGCAGGTTGCGCAGCAGCGCCTGATCGCGCACGATGGCCGCGTACTTGAGCACGTTCGCCGCCGTGGGCGTGACCTGCATGACCTCCATGAGGTACTGCTGCGTCGTGTCCTTGTACACACCGCGGACCTTCATCTGCTCGAGCACCGTGACCGCGTCCACGCTCTGCCCGTAGGAGAACATGGCGAAGATGGTATCAAAGATATCGCGGTTGGCCTGAATATAAAATTCGTCGGACTTGACCTTTTCGATCACGTCCGGGATGCAGCTCGGGTCGATGAGCATCGCACCGATGACTGCCTGCTCCGCCGGAGCGGAATGGGGCGGCTGTCTGCCCAGCAGCTCCTCCATGACGGGTCCCTCCCTCGCCTGCGCGCGGTTTATTTCTCTTCGATGACCAGCACGTGGATCGTGCCGGTAACTTCATAGCCGAGCTTGCACTTGACCTCGTACGCGCCGAAGCTCTTGATGGGTTCGGCCTGCACGATCTTCTGCTTTTCGATGGTGAGGTCAAACTGCTCGTGCAGCGCGTCGCTGATCTCCTTCGAGGTGACAGAGCCGAAGAGCTTGCCGTTGCTGCCGGCCTTCGCCGCGATCTTCACCTGAATGGCGCCGAGCTTTTTGGCGTTTTCCTCCGCCTCGGCCTTCTCGCGGGCGATCTGCGCCGCCTTGGCCTTCTCCTTCAGGCGGAAGGCGTTGAGATTGTCGGCCGTGGCCTCCGTCGCAAGCTTGCGCGGCAGGAGATAGTTGCGGGCATAACCGTCGGACACTTCCTTGAGCTCGCCCTTTTTGCCCTGGCCCTTTACGTCTACATTCAAAATTACTTTCATAGCAAGATACTCCTTTGCTTAATTTTCCAGATTCTCGTCGATCGCCTTGCGCGCCATCTGCACCGCCTGCGCGACCGACACGTCATGCAGCTGCACGGCTGCCGACGAGCGGCTGCCGCCGCCGCCGAGCGCCTCCATGACCAGCTGCACATTCAGTTCGCCGATCGAGCGCGCGGAGATGAACACATCCCCGTCGCCCATCGGATAAATGACCATGGACGCCGTGACCCCGGCGATGTTGAGCAGTTCATCCGCCGCCTGCGCCGCGACGATGCGGTCCTGCGGCTCGGTGGGCGCGGCAATGGCAATGTCCGCGCGGTAGATAGACGCCGTCTGCAGGATCTTATAGCGGGCGACCGTGTGCTCCATGTCCGTCTGCAGGAGCTTTTTGACCTCCGAGGTATCGGCCCCGGCGCGGCGCAGGAACGCCGCCGCCTCAAATGTGCGCTCGCCGGTGCGGACGGTGAAGTCCTTCGTATCGAGCATGATGCCCGAGAGCATTGCCTCCGCCTCCACGCGCAGGATGTCCGGCTGCTCGACCAGCTCCTCGAGCAGCTCCGTCATCAGCTCGCAGGCCGACGACGCATACGGCTCGTGGAAGCTCATGGTCGCGTTGGTGATGTAGGTCGCCGCACGGCGGTGGTGGTCGATGACCGCCACGCGGGTGCAGGCTTCGAGCAAGTTGCGGTTTTCCACCTGATCCGGGCGGTTGGTGTCTACCACGACGAGCAGCGTGCGGCTGTCGGCATGCAGATACGCCTCCTGCGGAGACAGGAACGCTTTGCCGTACTCCGGCACGCGCAGCATCCGGTCACGCAGCTGGCCGGCGGCCGTCTTGTTCGCATCCATGACGATGCGGCAGGGCGTGCCGAGCTTGCGCGCGATGCAGCAGACGCCGGCGGCCGCGCCGAGCGTGTCCAGATCGGAGAATTTATGGCCCATGACGTAGACCTTGGACGAGTCCTGAATGAGCTGGCTGAGGGCGTTGGCCATGACGCGGGACTTGACCTTCGTGCGCCGCTCGACCTCGCCGCCGCGGCCGCCGAAGAATTCGAACGTGACGCGGTTTTTCACCACGGCCTGGTCGCCGCCGCGCGAGAGCGCCATCTCGGTGCCGAGAATGGCGAAATTATAGCATTCATCGAGGCTGTCGCCGTCGCGCCCGATGCCGACGCTGACGGTGGCGCGGATGCCGCTCGGGCTGGTCACGGCGTGCACGCTGTCGAGCAGGGATGCGAACTTGTTCGCGCGCAGCTCGTCAAGATGCCGCTCCTCGAACACGTACAGATACCGGTCACGGTCGTAGCGGCGGAAGAAGCCGCCCTTGCCCTCGCACCACTGCAGGAGCTTGTCCTCAATGGCGTCGCGCAGCTCGTTGCGCTTGCGGTCGGTCAGGCCGCGGATGAGCTCATCGTAGTTATCGATGACGATGACGGCGATGATCGGGCGCGAAGCGTAATACTCCAGCCGGATCTTTTCATAATCCGTGACATCGACCCAGTAGGTGATGCCCATGTAGCTGGCAGCATCGTCCGGATTCGTGCGCACGAGGTTGCCGTGGATCTGATACTTATGGCCCTGATACTCCAGCAGCTCCGGGCACTGGGTATTGCCCTCGAGCAGCCAGCGGCCGGAAAACTCCGGGATCACGTCCGTGATGCGCATATCGACCGTCGGCTTGTGCCGGCCGCAGAGATCGAAAAAGTTCTGGTTGGCCCAGATGACCTGCGAATCTGCCGGACGAAAGACCGCCATCGGTAGCGGGAAATTCTGCAGGGTATTATTTCGTGCAGACTCCGTATCATAGGTGACGGATTCAATATATCGTTCGAGCGTGCGGCGCTTGCGCGCGCGCGTGATGACCGAATAAATGATGAGCAGCAGAATGATGACGCCCTCGCAGATCGACAGCCAGAGCCGGTCGGAGAAGAAGAACGTGATGACTGCAAACACGATCAGAAACAGCAGAAACATCCGCGAATTGGGCATCAGCGCCCGCTGCAGCTTGGATTCATTGGGTACATTGCTGACTTTGGGGTCTCGCATCGTCATACCTCCTTGCACCCTGCGGGGCAAAAGCTATTACCCCTATGGTAATCAATGATTATATCAGATTCTATCCGTATTGACAAGACGCTTTCCTGCTGAAGATTCGTGAAAGGAGCGTGCGCATGAAAGCAATTTTACTGGCCGGCGGTCAGGGCCGGCGGCTGCGCAGCATCACCGGAAGCCTGCCGAAACCCATGGTGCCGCTCGTCGGCGTGCCGGTGCTCGACCGGCTGCTGGATCTGCTGCGGCGCAACGGCTTCACGGACGTGTGCATGACGCTGTGCTACCGGCCGGAGGTCATTCAGGAGCACTGCGGCGACGGCAGCAGCTACGGCGTGCACCTGAAATACCGCATCGAATCCGAACCCCGCGGCACGGCAGGCGGCGTGCGCGCGTGCAGCGACTTTTACGGCAGGGAGGATTTTCTCGTCATCAGCGGCGACGCCGCGTGCAGCTTTGACCTGCTGGGGCTCTATCGCCGGCACCAGCAGGCGGACGCGGCCGTAACGATCGCACTCTACCCGAACGCAGAGCCGCTGCAGTATGGGCTCGTGCTGCAGGACCGGCAGGGGCTTGTGCAGCACTTCATCGAAAAACCGGACTGGGAGCACGTCGTGACCGATCTCGTGAACACCGGGATCTATATTGTCTCCCCGCGGGCAATGGCCTATGTGCCGGAAGATCAGCCGTTTGATTTTGCCAAAGATCTCTTCCCGCTGCTGCTCGCGGCGCACGAGCCGATCCTCGGCGTGCCGATGGACGGCTACTGGTGCGACATCGGCACGCCGCGCGCCTACTACCGGTGCAGTCTTGACGTGCTTGACGGGCGGCTGAGCCCGGCGCAGCCGGACGCTCCGGACGACCTGCCGCCGCAGCTCCCGCACGCAGACCCGAACCGCCGCACCGTCCCCTGCCGCGACCGCGCGCACCTGATGCGCACGGTCTCGGAGGCCATGATGGAGGCCGGGGCGGACTTTACCGACGGGCTGCACCTGCGCGACGGCGGCTGGGAGCTGAGCATCCGGCCGGACGCGAACGCTTCCGCCCTGCAGGTCGAGGCAAACGCGCCGGACGCCGCTGCCGAGACGGCGCATCTGCTCGAACTGATGGAGCGGGACGAAAACCAATAGAGCGAGAATAGCGCGCAAAAACCGCCGCATCCCAAGATGCGGCGGTTTTCCCCTCGGCCGAAAGCGCAAATGGGTTTGTGCTTTCGGAGTGCATCTCATTCGAGGCGGGCCTTGCCCCCTCGAGCTCCCCCCCGCTGCGCGATCGTCTCTTGCCGCAGCGACTGCTTCCAACCGCTGCAAAAACCGCCGCATCCAAAGATGCGGCGGTTTTCTGATACTTATTGCTTGTAGTGGTGTGCGTCCTCGAGGACCATTTCCTTGACCTTCATCAGGCGCACCTTGGTCGAACTTTCGTTCTCGTCCAGCTTCATGGAGATGTAACGAATGTTCTGCTCCAGCTCGGGGATCATAACGTATTCGAGCGCGTTGACGCGGCGGCGGGTCTTTTCGATCTCCTGCGCGAGCATCTGCGTGGTCTTTTCGACCTGCGCGAGCTCGAGCATGTCCTTGAACACCTCCGCCAGCTTCTCGAGCGCATCGTCCAGCTCACCGGACGTCTGCGCAAAGCCGTACGGGAAGATCTCGGACGGATCGCTGTTGCGGGTCTGGAAATCGTAGACCGGCACGTTCACGCTCATGATGTTCTGATAGGTCATGCCCAGCTCGACGCTCTGCCGCGGGTAGAGCAGCGACTGTTCGAGCATTTCCGGGGACATGATCGCGGACGCGACCGACAGAGAGCCGAACGCCTCCGTGAGTCCCTGCTCGACCTTCGCACGCAGCTGCTTGTTCAGGCGCACGTTGTCGAGGAACTGACGCATCAGCTCGTCACGCTTATCCTTGAGGAGCTTATGACCCCTGCGAGCGGTCTTCAACCGGCCCTTGAGCTGGTTGAGCACCATTCTTGTCGGGGTAATCGCTGTATTTGCCATCAAATCACCTCACTTGGTAAGTCTGCGGGACGGATGCAATCAGGTCTCGGGCATATACTTTTCGATCAGCTCGGGCTTGATACGCTTGAGCTCGGTGCGCGGCAGCAGGCTCAGCAGCTCCCAGCCGAGGTTAAGGGTATCCTCAATGGTGCGGTTGGTGTTGTTGCCCTGATTGACGTAGCGCTGCTCAAATGCATCGGCGAACTTCGCAAACTGCTTGTCGTCGTCGGACAGGGCCGCCTCGCCCAGAATGGTCATGAGCTCCTTGGCGTCCTTGCCGCGGGCATAGGCCGCGAACAGCTGGTTCATCGTGCCGGAGTGGTCCTCACGGGTCTTGCCCTCGCCGATACCCTTATCCTTCAGACGCGACAGGCTGGGCAGCACGTCCACGGGCGGGATGATGCCCTTGCGGTACAGGTCGCGGGAGAGGATGATCTGGCCCTCGGTAATGTAACCGGTCAGGTCGGGGATCGGGTGGGTCTTGTCGTCTTCGGGCATGGTCAGGATCGGGATCATGGTGATCGAGCCGGACTTGCCGATGCGGCGGCCGGCGCGCTCGTAGAGCGTGGCCAGGTCGGTGTACAGGTAGCCGGGGTAGCCGCGGCGGCCCGGGACTTCCTTCTTTGCCGCGGAGACCTCACGCAGAGCCTCGGCGTAGTTGGTGATATCGGTCAGGATGACCAGCACCTGCATGTCCTTTTCAAAGGCCAGGTACTCGGCCGCGGTCAGCGCCATACGCGGGGTGGCGATACGCTCGACGGCGGGGTCGTTGGCAAGGTTGGAGAACACGACCGTGCGGTCGATGGCGCCGGTGCGGCGGAACTCCTGAATGAAGTACTCGGACTCCTCGAACGTGATGCCGATGGCGGCGAAGACGACGGCGAAGTTCTCGTTGTCGCCCAGCACCTTCGCCTGGCGCGCGATCTGCGCGGCCAGCGCGGCGTGCGGCAGGCCGGACGCCGAGAAGATCGGCAGCTTCTGGCCGCGGACGAGGGTGTTCAGGCCGTCGATGGTGGAAACGCCGGTCTGGATGAACTCCGCCGGGTAGGCGCGGGCTGCCGGGTTCATCGGCAGGCCGTTGATGTCGCGGTGCTCCTCGGCGAGGATCGCCGGGCCGCCGTCGATGGGCTCGCCCATGCCGTTGAAGACGCGGCCGAGCATATCCTCGCTCACGCCCAGCTGCAGCGGATGGCCGAGGAAGCGGACCTTCGACTGTGCGAGGTTGATGCCCTGCGCGCTCTCAAAGAGCTGCACGACCGCGTGGTCGTCCTCGACCTCGAGGACCTTGCAGCGGCGGACTTCACCGTTCGGGAGCTCGATCTCGGCCAGCTCGTCGTAGGTCACGCCTTCGACGTTCTTGACGATCATCAGAGGGCTGGCGATCTCCTGGATCGTTTTATACTCTTTAATCACTGCTCCTCACCTCCGGCGATAATCTCTTTGATCTGCGCGGTCATGTCCGCGGCGATCTTGGCATAGACCTGCTCGTACTCGTCGCTCGGCACGCTCTTGGCGCGGCCGATGTCGACGCGGGCAGGGATGGCAAAGAGCTTGTGCATCGGCGCGTTCTTCTCGAGCGCGTCGCGGCACTCGGCGTCGTAGCGCAGGATGAGACCGAGCAGCAGAAACTGACGGCGGTACTCGGAGTAGCTGTCGATGTCGACGAAGGCGTTCTGCTGCAGGAAGTCCTCACGGATCATCTTGGCCGTCTCCATCGTCAGGCGGTCAGCCGGGGACAGCGCGTCCTGACCGACGAGGCGGACGATCTCCTGCAGTTCGGATTCCTGCTGCAGGATGCTCATGGCCTTGTCGCGGTTGGCCATATATTCCTCGCCGAACGTGGCCTCATACCACGGCTTGAGCGAGTCGACATACAGCGAGTAAGACGTCAGCCAGTTGATGGCCGGGAAGTGGCGGGCATACGCCAGGCTCGAATCGAGCGCCCAGAACACCTTGACGATACGCATGGTGGCCTGCGAGACCGGCTCGGAAATGTCGCCGCCCGGAGGCGAGACAGCGCCGATGGCGGTGACGGAGCCGCGGCGGTCGCCCTCGCTGCCGATGCAGCGGATGCAGCCGGCGCGCTCGTAGAACTGCGCGATGCGGGACGCGAGGTAGGCCGGGTAGCCTTCTTCGCCGGGCATCTCTTCCAGACGGCCGGACATCTCACGCAGGGCCTCGGCCCAGCGGGAGGTGGAGTCAGCCAGAACGGCGACGTCATAGCCCATGTCACGGAAGTACTCGGCGATGGTGATGCCGGTATAGATGGACGCCTCACGCGCTGCCACGGGCATATCGGAGGTGTTGGCGATGAGCACGGTGCGCTTCATCAGCGGCTCGCCGTTGCGCGGGTCGGTCAGCTCCGGGAACTCCATGAGAACGTCGGTCATCTCGTTGCCGCGTTCGCCGCAGCCGATGTAGACGACGACGTCCACGTCCGACCACTTGGCGAGCTGGTGCTGCACGACGGTCTTGCCGCTGCCGAACGGGCCGGGCACGGCGGCCGTGCCGCCCTTGGCGATCGGGAAGAGCGTGTCGATGATACGCTGGCCGCTGTTCATGGGCTTGTTTGGGGCAAACTTCTGCGCGTAGGGGCGCGCGATACGCACCGGCCAGCGCTGGATCATGTTCAGCTCATGGTCGACGCCGTTGGCGTCCGTGAGCACGGCGACGGTCTGGTCGACCGTGAAGTCGCCGCCGATGATGCTCTTGATCGTGCCCTTCATCTGCGGGGGCACCATGATCTTGTGCAGGATGGCCGTCGTCTCCTGGACGGTGCCGATCACGTCGCCGCCGGTGACGGCGGTGCCGGGCTGCACAACGGGGTCAAAGTGCCAGACGCGCTCGCGGTTGAGCGCGGGCACCTCGATGCCGCGGGTGATGTTGGAGCCGGTCAGGTCGCGGATCTCGGGCAGCGGGCGCTGGATACCGTCATAGATATTCTCCAGCATGCCGGGGCCAAGCTCCACGGACAGCGGCATACCGGTGGTCTCGACCTTCGCGCCGGGGCCAAGGCCCGAGGTCTCCTCATAGACCTGGATGGACGCGCTGTCGCCGGTCATATTCAGGATCTCGCCGATCAGGCGCTGCTCGCCGACACGCACAACGTCGGAGACGTTGGCATCGGCAAGGCCATTGGCCACGACCAGCGGACCGGAAACTTTTGTAATGGTTCCGCTCAATTTCATTCTTCCTTTCCTTAAAGGATATCGGAGCCAACCGCTCGCTCGACGGCCGCCTTGAGCGCGGTCTGGCCGAGGCCGAGGGGGCCTTCCCTGCCGGGGATCAGGATGATGGCCGGCTTGGGAACATCTTTGAATTTGTCGATCTCATGCTGAAGCTCCTGCGCCAGATTCTCTTCGACATAGATGATGGCGTAGTCCTCAGAGTCTTTCGTCAGGCGGCGCAGCGTCTCGCGCGCCTCCTCGGTATTGGCGACCGGGCAGGCCTCGAGGCCGAGCGCCTTGAAGCCCATGACGGTCTCCGCACCGCCGACAACTGCAATTTTAAGCATAAGTCTCACGCAGCCTTTCCCGGATGACCGCGGGCTGAAGCCCTGCGAGTCTGCCCGTCAGGATCATTCTGGCGGCCGTAGTCTCGTTTTCCATGGCGGCGAGATAAGCGGACACATGCGCCGCGCCGAAGCTGCGCAGCTTGGCCGCGCGGATGTAGTCCATGAGCGCGTTGTCGCACAGCAGCTCAAACGCCGTCAGCGCGCCGCCGCTCATGGCCGCCGCGCCGGCAGCCGCCGCATTGCCCAGCCACGTGTTGCCGTAGAGCGCGGTGAGCGCCTCGGCCGAGTCGAACGCCGCGAGCACGCGGTCCGTGCCGATCGTGCCGCCCGGGATGAGCGCGGTCTTGAGAAAGTCCGCGTCCTTGGCCATGCGGCGCGTGCGCACGGCAGCGCGCAGGTTCGCGCTGTCGATCTGCAGCTGCACATAGCCTCTGGCAAAGCCGCCGTCGCTCAGGCCGTCGGAAAGCGCGAGCATCTGCGCGAAATACGCGCGGTCGAGCTCGAAGTCCGCCGCCTGCGGATTGGTCGTGCGCGCCAGGATCGCAGCGGCGCTGACCATGGCCTGCGCCAGAATGGGCGGGATGTCGCGGTAGTCCTCCTCGAGAAACGCCGTGAGCAGTTTCTGCGGCGCCACGGTGCCGCGCTGCGACAGGATCGCATCGCACTCCACGCCCATCGCCCGCGCCTTGATGAGCGCCTTGGCATTGTGGTAGTCATACTTGAGGCGGAACAGCTGCACGAGCTGCGCCTCCGGGACCATGCCCTCGACCTCATCGAACAGCGCCGCGATGTGCGCCTCGAGCGCAGCGCCGGCTTCCTTCGCGGACAGGCCGCTCAGGTCGCCGTAGCCGCATTCCTCCAAGATCTTGGCCGCCTCGTCGTTCGTGGGCGCGTCGATCATGCGCTCCATGCGCTCAGCGGAAAGCATTTTGGTCTCGCGGGCTGCCAGCATTGCCGTAATCGCAAGGTAATTCGTATCTTTTACTTTAGACAATTCGGTTCCTCCCTCATGCGGCGCAGCACTCTGCGCCCCATATAGGATAATTCATTCCCCCCGCACGGGGCGGGGCAGGTCACGCGCCGAACAAGACCTCGGCAACCTGAGCAGCCAGATCACTGCGGCAGAGCTCTGCGATCGTCTCCACGGCACAGTTGACCTCGATATCTCCCTGCTGGAGCACAAACCCGGCGCGCAGGTCGCGCGTGGCCTGGCTCATGGTGAGCCGGCCGGGCTTGCCCTGCTGCGCGAGCAGCGCATTGGCAGCGTCCACGACCGCCTGACCGCACGCGGCCTGATCCTTGGCGTTGAACACCAGGGTCTCGGTGCCGGTCGTCGCGGCCTGCGCGGCGAGTTTGGCCAGATACGCCACGTAGTCCGCCTGCGGCATGGTGCAGATCTTATCGAGCGCGGCGGCAAACGCCGCGTCGACCATCTCCTGCTTGAGGGCAAGGACGCTCTTTCTGGCTTCCATTTCCGCCAGACGGCCCATGCGCTGCACGCGGTCCTCGCACGCTTTCACACCGTCGCGGACGCGGGCCCAGTACTGGTCCTGCGCCTGTTTGTCATAATCGGCACGGATCTCGGCGCACCTGGCCTCGGCTTCGGCCGCGATGGCCTTCGCCTGCTCCTGCGCGTCCGCCTCGATGCGGCCGGTGATTTTTTCAATACCATTCATAGATCTTTGTTCCCTTCTGTCGGAAGAGGATGGGGATTACTTCAAGCCGTTGAGCATCAGGAAGGATGCCAGCAGGCAGAGGATGGCGTAGAACTCAACCGTGATGCAGAAGATCATGCCCTTGGACCAGTCGTCGGGCTTCTTGGCCAGAATGTTCAGGGACGCGGCAGCGACCTTGCCCTGAGCGATGGCGGAGATCAGACCGCCGAGCGCGATCGGCAGGCAGGCTGCGAAGTACTGCAGGCCCTGAGCGACGGTCAGCGGAGCGGCAGCGTTGGCAGCGAAGATCTGATTCTGAGCCAGGAACCAGATAACGAAGCCGTACAGGCCCTGGGTGCCCGGGATGACCTGCATGATCATCGCTTTGCCGAACTTGCTGGGATCTTCCGAAACGAGACCTGCGCCGGCCTCACCGGCGATGCCGGTGCCCTTTGCAGAGCCAATGCACGCGAGCGCCGCTGCGAGCGCAGCGCCGAGAAGGCCGAGAGCCAGACCACCGATGGATTCGAGAAATGCCATTTTCATTTTCCTCCTTAAATATCTCTTGAATACGAATGATTAGAAATTATGATTTTCCACGTCGACATAGCGCGTGTTGATCTCGAGCGGGCGGAACGGTTTGCCGCCGTCGACATAGAACTTGCCGAAGAACTCCAGGCACTGCAGACGCAGGTCATGCACGAAGCAGCCGAGCAGGTTCAGGCCGAAGTTGAGCAGATGGCCCAACAGGAAGATGATGATGAACACGATCATCGACACGACCGTCACGCCGCCGCTCGACGGCATCGCGGCGAGGGTGTTGAACACCTGCGCGATGACGCTGCCGGCCAGCATCAGAGCCATGAGTCGGGAATACGAGAGAATGTCGCCGAACCAGCCGGTCAGGCCGTTGTAGACCGCGCCGAACACGGCGGTGACTTTGCCGAAGCCCTTGGCCTCGCGGCCGGAACCGTAGATCAGCATCAGAACGCCGATGCACAGCACGACCGGCACGCCGCCGATGTTGCCGATCTTGAGCACGAACAGCGCCAGGCCCGCGAAGATCACGAACCAGGTGCCCTCGTTGAAGATCGCATCGCCGACCTTGCCCTGACGGCACTCCATGACCATGTTCACGACCATGCCGGTCGAGAGCTGGATGAAACCGAGCACCATGGCGCCGATGAGGATCTGCGTCGTATCGGTCAGCGGGTCGAGCAGCGGGCTTGTCAGAATGCCGAGCTTGACGTCGTGACCGAACATCTTCACGATCGTCGGCACGGCGTTGCCGAAGAAGCCGCCTGTCACGATGCCGAGCAGGAACGTCGACACGCCGCAGGCGAACAGCAGCTCGCAGAAATACTTGCTGCCGCGTTTCGGCTTCATCTTGCCGAGCGCAACGAGCGCCGCGATCATCATCACAAGGCCGTAGCCCATGTCCGCCATCATGATGCCGTAGAACAAAATGAAAAACGGCGCCATGAGCGGGTTCGGATCGACCGTGCCGTAGGCCGGCAGGCTGTACATGTTCGTGACCATGTTCAGCGGTTCGGTAAATTTGTTGTTTTGTAGCTTGACCGGCACCTCTGGGTACTCGTCCTCCGTGGGATCGGCCAGATCCCAGGCGCAGTCATACTTTGCGAGCACCGCGGTGAGCTTGGCCTCCTCCGGCGCCGTGAGCCAGCCGCGCATGCACACGACGCTCTCGGTACCGACCAGGCGCTCTTCCGCCTCCGCGCGGCCGAGCTTCACGCTCGCGCGGTCGATGCAGAGCTTGAACGCATCCCGGTGCGGGGCAAAGGCGGCAATATCCGTCTCCGCCTGCTCACGCCTGCGGATGACGTCCGCGATCTGCTGCTGCGCGTCCTCAATGTTCTGCTTTGCCGTGCCCGGCGCGCCGTTCAGGTTTGCCAGCGTGAAGCCGGACGCGCGCAGCGCCGTGATGGCTTCCGTCAGCTCCTCTTTCAAGCAAATGAGCAGCACATAGTGCTGTTCCTTGTCCGAAGAGATCTCATACAGCTGCGACTCGGGCGCAGCGTCCGCCAGCGCTTTTGCCGCCTCGGCAAGATCCACTGCCGCGGGCAGCATACCCAGAGAAATGCGGGTCCTTACGGTTTCGCCCAGATCCAGCGGCAGATCGAGTGTCTGCCACGGGCGCAGGGCCTCCATATTGCTGCGGAGCTTAGCCTCCTCGCCGTTGTAGCGGCGCACGGCCGCCTCCAGCTCCTCGAGCTGTGCGACTGCATCGAGCTCCTGACGGTACGCACCGTCATCCAGGAAATCCGCCTCCGTGACCTCCGGCCGGGAGCTGAGCAGCCTGGACTTGACCGGCGCATACTTGTCGAGCAGCTTGAGCGCGGCGGTCAGGCGCGTGAGTTCACTGCGCACCTCCGTCACATTGCCGCTCTCCTGACGCAGGACTGCGGCAGATTCCGCGTCCGCAAGCAAGGCGTCCGGTTCCGAGATCTGCACGCAGCCGAGCAGCATCAGATCCCGGAGCAGCTCATCTTTCTGCCGGCGAACGACCATGAGCCGCAGCTTTTTCATGTGTACAATGGCCATCAGCCGTTCACAATCCTTTCCACGATGAGTGATGCAGCCCGATCCAGATTGGTCTTAGCCTTGATGCGCATGGCAGCTTCCTTGTTCTTGGTCTCCGCCGCCAGCGTTTCCGCATCCGCCTTCGCCTTTTCATCAGATTTGGCCCGCAGCGTCTGCAGCTCCTGCTGCGCCTTACCGACGGCAGCCTCTATCACTGCCTTTCCCTCGGCCTGGGCCGCTTCCACTGCCGCCGCAGCGGCTGCCTGCGCGTCGGCTTTGATCTGTCTGGCCCGGTTTTCTGCGTCACTGATCGTTGTTATCGCCTCAAATGACATCCGTACACCTCCCTACGAATCAAACTGTTATTATGCCGCGCAACGCCCGTTTTCACGAACTGTTTCTACATAATGTAGGTATTTTACCTTATTCACCGCTGTTAATCAAGTAAAACTGCCCAAAATTGTCTGTCAAAATTCAAACACCTATGTGTTAAAAAACTATTGATCCTGCTAGCTTTTTCACGTCATTGACGAAAATTTAACGTTATCGGATTTGCATGATTTCTCGCAATGGGAACATTCATAATTTCTGATGAAAAAATGAACAAAATGTTGGGAAATGCAAGATTTCAACACTTAAAATGTTTTTCCCCTTGCTATTGTGCCGGAAATAGCCTATAATATTTTTGCTAAAGTTAAAAAGTTTGAACTATATTCGCATATTCGGAGGTACTTTCATGGAAAGCAAACGCCGTTTCGGCGACCGCAAGGACGGCCGCCTGATCCAGTCCCTCGCACCGTTTTACAAATTCATGCCCTACATCATGCCCACGAAGAACGACGCCTGCAATCAGTTTGAGGACTGCATTGAGATCACGAACACCGACCGCTGGCTGCGCCAGAAGCGCCTCGAGGGCTACAAGGGCCTCGGCTACCTGCATCTGTTCATTGCGGCCTACATCCGTATGGTCTCCATGCGCCCCGGCATCAACCGTTTCGTGGCCGGCCGGCGCATCTATGCGCGCAACAATATCGAGGTCGTGCTGACCGTGCGCCGCAGCATGTCCACCACCTCGAACGAGACGACCATCAAAGCCGTCTTCGCCCCGACGGACACGATCTTTGACGTCTACCGCAAGATGAACGAGAAGATCGACGAGATCAAGTACGGCGACCAGGACAACAACACCGAGCAGGTCGCCGGCGCGCTGCTGAAGCTGCCGCGTTTCCTGCTGCGCTTCGCCATCGGCTGCCTGCGCGTGATGGATTACTTCGGCATCATCCCGCAGAAGCTGCTCGACGCCAGCCCCTTCCACGGCTCGATGATCATCACCGATATGGGCTCGCTCGGCATCCCGCCGATTTATCACCACCTGTACAACTTCGGCAACCTGCCGATGTTCATCGCCTTCGGCGCCAAGCGCAAGGCGGTCGAGCTTGACCGCGAGGGCAAGCCGGTCGAGCGCAAGTACATCGACTTCATGGCCGTCATGGACGAGCGCGTGTGCGACGGGTACTATTACGCCTCCTCGTTCAAGTACATGAAGATGTTCATGCACAACCCGGCGCTGCTGGAAGTCCCGCCCGAGAAAGTGGTCGAGGATCTGTTCTGAGCATCCATACCTGCATAAGGAAAAACCTCCTGCGCTGCAGGAGGTTTTTGCATTTGTACGGTCACCCGCGCCTCCGGCGCCGACCGAACCGCACGCGCGGCCGAACACAGCAGCAGCATGATGAGCATGACAAAGATCACAAAGCGGAGTTTCTTCACCGCTCCCCCCTCCTCTGCTTTCGTTTGACACCAATATACACAGCCGCCGCAAAAAAAGCCGTCGCATCCTGACGGCGTACAGAAAACTTTGCGGAGGCAAAGATCCCCCGGCGCGGAGTGAGCCCGCGCCGGGGGATTTTTACGCATTCAGGGCAGCGCGATGCACCGCGAAAAAACAGGGCCATCCGTTCGGATGGCCCTGTGAGATATTATGCCTCGTCGTCCTGATTTGTGCTGAACTCCGCCAGCGTCAGGCCGGGATTTTTCTGCTCCGCCCAGCGGATGCTCCACTCATTATTGAAGATGAGCAGGTTGTGGCCGCGGAAGTCCTGCACCCACTTCGTGTCGGAAGCGAGGTTGAGCGCCGTGGGGTCGGTGCCCTCGCTCGTGATCCAGCGAATATAGGAATACGACAGGTCGTGGCGGCGGATGTCGATGTTGTACTCGTTCTTGAGCCGGTACTCCAGCACCTCGAACTGCAGCACGCCGACCGCACCGACGATGACCTCCTCCATGCCGCTGTTCGGCTCGTGGAAGATCTGGATGGCACCCTCCTGCGCGATCTGGGTGACACCCTTGACAAACTGCTTGCGCTTCATGGTGTCCACCTGCGAGATGACGGAAAAGTGCTCCGGCGCGAACGTCGGGATGCCCTCGAAGCGCACGCGCAGCTTTGCATCGCAGATCGTGTCGCCGATGGAGAAGATGCCGGGGTCGAACACGCCGATGATGTCGCCGGCATAGGCCTCATTGATGATCGCACGCTCCTGCGCCATGAGCTGCTGCGGCTGCGCGAGCTTGAGCGTCTTGCCGCCCTGCACGTGCAGGTACTCATGGTCGCGCTCGAACTTGCCCGAACAGATGCGCATGAAGGCGATGCGGTCGCGGTGGGCCTTGTTCATGTTCGCCTGAATTTTAAATACGAACGCGGAAAACGCCGGCTGCATCGGGTCGACCACGCCGTCGGCCGTCGTGCGCGGCAGCGGCGGCATCGTCATGTGCAGGAAGTTTTCCAGAAACGGCTCGACGCCGAAATTCGTCAGCGCAGAGCCAAAGAACACCGGACTGAGCCGGCCGGCGCGCACCTCGTCGAGATCGAAGGCGTAGCCCGCGCCGTCGAGCAGCTCAATGTCCTCGGTCAGCTTTTCGCGCTGGCGCGGCCCGATCAGCTCGTCGAGCCGCTCAACGTCCGTGAGCTCGCACTCGATGGGGCGGATCTTGTTCTGCCCGCGGTGAAACTCCTGAAACGCGAGGATCTCGCGGCGGTCGCGGTCGAACACGCCCTTGAAGTCGTGCCCGCAGCCGATGGGCCAGTTGACCGGATAAGTGCCGATGCCGAACTCGTTTTCCAGCTGCTCCATGAGCTCAAACGGGTCGCGGGCCTCGCGGTCGAGCTTATTGATGAACGTGAAGATCGGGATGTGGCGCATGGCGCAGATCTTGAAGAGCTTGCGCGTCTGCGGCTCGATGCCCTTGGCCGCATCGATGACCATGACGGCACTGTCCGCCGCCATGAGCGTGCGGTAGGTGTCTTCCGAGAAGTCCTGGTGGCCCGGGGTGTCGAGAATGTTGATGCAATAGCCCTCGTATTCAAACTGCATGACCGACGACGTGATGGAGATTCCGCGCTGCTTTTCAAGCTCCATCCAGTCCGAGACCGCGTGGCGCGCGGTCGCCTTGCCCTTGACCGAGCCGGCGAGCTGGATGGCCCCGCCGTACAGCAGCAGCTTTTCCGTGAGCGTCGTCTTGCCGGCGTCCGGGTGCGAGATGATCGCAAACGTCCGGCGGCGCTCGATTTCCTGTTTCAGATCCATAGTCCGCTCCTCTGTTGTTCTTTCGAATATCAAACCTAGATAGTATACCCGATTTTTCCCGCGAGTGCAACAAAAACCTGCCCGTCAGGCCGTCTGCTCGCGCAGATAGAGCGTGAGCGTGGCGAGGAAGATGTCCTTGGCGTCATAGCGCGGCGTGAGCGGGGCCAGCTGCGTGAAGAAATGCTCGCTGCCCAGCGACGCGCACAGCGCGTGCGCGCGCTCGAGTGCCGGGGTGTCCTCGTCCTCCGTCAGACGCATGGCCAGCTCCGGCAGCAGGAGCTTGAGATCGTAGATCTCCCCGCGCGGGTAGGCATACGCCTCGAGCACGCACTCCGCGCCCGCGAGTGCGCAGGCCGTCAGGTCGCCGGGGCGGTCGCTGAGGATGCGGTCGGTCAGCGGCGTGTCGCTGCGGAAAAAGTCCAGCATGGAGTCCGGCGGCGTCAGCTCCCGGCGCAGCAGCCAGAGCAGATAGTCGCGCGCGACGCCCTCGAGCAGCGTCTGCCCGTCGGGTTCGAACGTATAGGTATGGCCGATATAGCTGCCGAGCACGCGCAGCGTGTCCGTATAGCCGAGGGCGATGCTGTGACGCAGCGCGTCGGGGTCGAACTCCAGCAGCTTGCCCAGCGGCTCCGCCGGGGCGATGTAGGTCACGAGCGGGTGGTTGGTGTATTTTTTCTCCGGCGTCTCCGGCTTGAGGCCGATGGCGATGACGCGGTCAGCGCCGAGGCGGAACGCCGTGCCGATCGGCAGATTGTCCGAGTACGCGCCGTCGAGGTAGTTCTGCCCGTCGATCTCGCACATCGGAAACATCGGGTAGCACGCCGACGACGCGAGGATCCACTGCGGCAGGTAGCCGGGTGCAATGTCCTGCTTGCGCACCTCGACCGGCTGGAACGACGGGAAACGTGCCGTCATGAGTCCGAAATCCACCGGCGAGGCGAAAAAGCGCGCCTCGTCGAGATATTGGTGCACGAGCGCGCGATACGGCGTGATGTCCGCCGTACGGCGGTTGAGATCCGCCCAGTCCTTCACACGCGCGATGAGCTGCTCCGGGTGCTCAGCCAACGCCGCCAGCTCGCGCTTTTCGTGCGGCGTGGCGTCGGCGCGCTCGAGCATGATCTGCTCTTCCGTGATGTGCGTCCAGAGCTCCCACGCGCGGTCAAAATCGCCCTGCACCATCAGCGCCGCCGTGACCGAACCGATGGACGTGCCCGTAACGATGTCAAACGGGATGCCCAGCTCCCGCATCGCCTTCCACGCGCCGACCTGATACGCGCCCTTCGTGCCGCCGCCGGCCAGCGCGATCGCCTGCTTCATGGTACATTCCTCCTTGATTCCTGAATGAATAGTTTACACGCAGCAGGTGCAAAAAGTCAATTCCGAATGAAAAGCACCGGAGGACAGATCGTCCTCCGGTGCTTTTTCACGCCCGCAGCAGGGCGCGGCGGGCCTTCCAGTCCGGCAGATAGCGCGCGATGAGCGCGTAAAATTCCGCGCCGTGGTTCATGTAGCGCAGGTGCGCCAGCTCGTGCACGACAACGTAGTCAATCGCCTCCGGCGGGTACTGCATCAGCCGCCACGAAAAGCAGATGTGCCCCTGTGAGCTGCAGCTGCCAAAGCGCGTGCGCGCGCCCGTGATGCGCACCTGCGTCGGGCAAAGCCCCATCCGCTCGGAATAATACGCCACGCGCTGCGGCAGGTAAGCCTTCGCCTGCCGGATGTAGGCCGCCCGCTCGGCGTCCGTCGGCTCGGGGTGTGCAGCAGCGCGGGCCTCCTGTTTGGCCAGCCCGCGCGCGATCCATTCGGCGTGCGACGCGACAAAGCGGTCAATCGTTGCCCGCGGTGTCCGGTACGGCGCGCGCACGATCACGCGCCCGCCGCGCACCTCAAGCGCCAGCGTGCGGCGGCCGGAGCGAATGAGTTCATACGGCTGCATGGCCTGTCCTCCCCTTTTTCTGTGGTATGCCAAATCGGTCTTCCGGCAAGGTTATTCTGTCTGCTGCAAATAGCCGTCCATGTACTGGCGGACGCGTGCTGCATCTTTCCTGCATTTCGCCTTGCTGCCATAAGTCAGTGCAACGACCCACGGCTGTCCGGCATCTGTTTCAAACGTCTGCCGGTAGTTCACGGTTTGGCCCCTTTCTATCCACTGTCCGCTTATGTCCTGATTGGAAAAGCAAAGTATCGTATCATGAATCCAATGATAGCTATAGACGTCTCCTTCCATGCAAGTACACAGATAGATCTGCTCGCTCCATGGTACAAACACAGGTTCCGAACGCTTGGGGTCTACAACCGCAAAACCCTGCTGGCTGACTTCAATCATCGTGCGGTATCCAGCTGATTTTATGATATAAACCAATGCCGCAGCGTAACCAAAAACGAATACCGTCACCAGTACCGACACGAAAACCAGTTCCCCTTTTGTAAGAATCTTGTATCCATCCGGGAACATGGCATAAACAAAGTATCCTAGAATAAAGATAACCGGTATCGTGCAGCCGCTTATCACACCCTTTTTATTGGGCTGAAAAGTCAATGATTCCATGCCACATCCTCCATCATCAAAACGAATCTACGAACAGCATACACCATCCGCGGCGCGGTGGCAAGCTTGGCAGCCGCCGCGCGGTGTGCTATGATGGGAGCATCCATTCTTTGAGGTGATCGTATGTTCCGGATCGGCTGCCACATTTCCTCCGCCGGCGGGTATCTCGCCATGGCAAAGCGCGCGGAGGCGCTGGGCGCAAATACGTTTGCGTTCTTCACGCGCAATCCCCGCGGCGGCAGCGCCAAACCCATTGAGGAAGCAGACATTGCAGCCTTTCACGCCGAGTGCGCCCGCGCAGGCATCGACCGGCTGGTCGCGCACGCGCCCTACACGCTCAACCCCTGCGCGGCCAAGGCGAACGTGGCGGAGTTTGCGCGCATGGCCTTTTCCGACGACCTGCAGCGCATGGAGCACACGCCCGGACAGCTCTATAACTTTCACCCCGGCAGCCACGTCGGGCAGGGCATCGACGCGGGCATCGAGAAGATCGCCGCACTGCTCAATGAGGTTCTCTTCCCCGACATGACCACGACCGTCCTGCTTGAGACCATGGCCGGCAAAGGCAGCGAGGTCGGCGGCCGCTTCGAGCAGCTGCGCGCCATCATCGACCGCGTGGAGCTGCGGGAGCACATCGGTGTCTGCCTCGACACGTGCCACGTCTGGGACGCGGGGTATGACATTGCCGGCGACCTCGACGGCGTGCTCGCGGAGTTTGACCGCGTGATCGGGCTCAAGCGCCTGTACGCCGTGCATCTCAACAACAGCCTCAATCCCTGCGGCAGTCACAAGGACCGGCACGCAAAGCTGCTCGACGGCTGCATCCCGCCGGAGGCGCTCGTGCGCGTCACCCGCCACCCGGCGCTGGCGGGGCTGCCGTTCATCCTCGAAACGCCGAACGACGACGCCGGGTACGCGCAGGAGATCGCATGGCTGCGCGCGGCGCAAAAATAGCGGAATCTTTGCCTCCACTGTCCTGATTATTGGACTTTGCATGTGCTATGCTGTGATAAAAGGGAGAAAACAGAAACACAACATGGACATGGGAGGAGAAAAATCATGACCCTGCGAACGTACATTGACCACGCGATCCGCGACGGTGCCGCCTTTGATGCCGTCATCTGCGGCTGCGATGTGCAGCAAACCTTCTGCTGGCAGCCGGACATGTGCATCACAGACGCCTGCGAGGCGGAGTACCACCCGCTGCTCGACGCCGAGATCCGCGTCCTGGCCGCCGCGCCGGGCGAGCGGTTTTCCATCATCGAGATCTGCACGGACAGGCTCTTTCTCGGCGACGCCTTTTCGCAGTGCGCGGCGGGCTACTGCAGCCCGCGCGAGTACCGGCGGCTGTTCCGCGCCGGATAAAATAAGCAGCACCCGCCCCGGAGCCGTTGGCTCCGGGGCGGGCGTTTCTATCGCCGCGCTCCGTATTCCGCGCAAGGGAACGTCCGCAGAGCAGCGGGGGGGGGCTCGAGGGGGCAGGGCCCGCCTCGAATCAGATCTTGCGGTTTTTCAGCTGCAAAGCAGCTGAAAAACCGCCCCGGAGCGAACGCTCCGGGGCGGCCCCGCAGTTACGGGAATGGGGGATGCAACACGCACAGGGCAGCGCGGTGTTAAGCGAGAGAATACTGGCTGACAAAGCGCCACAGGAGCGCCGCGCACTCGGCGCGCGTCGCCGTGCCCTGCGGATCGATGCGATGATCGTCCCTGCCGTAGACAATGCCGTTTTCCACGGCCCAGGCCAGCGCCGCGCGGGCATAATCGCTGACAGCGTCCGCATCGGCAAAGCCGCTCAGGACGTTCTCCGACTGCGCCGCGTCTGCAACGCCCGCGAGGCAGGCATAGCGGTAGAGGATGACCGTCAGATCCTGACGGCTGATGGCCTGCGTGGGGCAGAACGTGTCCGCGCCGCAGCCATTGACCACGCCGGTGTGATAGGCCCAGAGGACGGGCTGCGCATAGTAGGCACCGGCCGGGACATCGCGGAAGGGCATGTTCGTGCCGGCCGCATCCGGTGCTCCGGCGATGCGGTGCACGATGGTCGCAACCAGGCGCGGTCCAGCGGCAGATCGGGGGCAAAGCGCGTATCCGCCACGCCGACCATGAGGCTGCGGTAGTAGCAGGCCGCCACATCCATGTAGTACCACGCGCCCTCCGGCACGTCCTCAAACGGCAGCGCCGTATCCGGGAGTACGGAGAGGATGCGGTCGGTAATGTAGCGATGACCCGCCGCCGTGGGGTGCACGGCCGGGAGATACGCCGTCCAGAAATCGTCCTGCGTGAACGCCAGCTCCCCGCACTCGACGTCCGGCATATCGCAGTAGATGTACTGCCCGGCGTAGGCAGAGCCGGTCTGCATCCAGGCGTTCATCTTGTCCATGATCGGCTACAGGAGCTTGCCGGTCTTGATCGCGCTGCCGACCGTGATGGAGGTGTTGGCACACGCATTGTGCATGCCGACCGCGACGAGCGTCACGTCCGACACGGCGCAGCTCTACGGCACCGTCAGCCGCAACGGATACCGGAGCGAGGACGACGTGCGCGCGATCGCGGGCGGCGACGCGGCGGTCGACCCGTCCGCCTGCACGCAGGAGCTGACGCAGTACGGCGGTCAGCTCGCCTACCGTGTCCGCTTTGCGGCGGCCGGCGGGGAATACTGCTACACGATCGCCGCACGCACCGGCGAAATTCTCGACGTGCAGCGCCCGGAGCAGCCCGCACAGACGCCGGACACCCCGGCCACGCCGGGAAAGCCGGACGATTCCGCCGCCCCCGCAGGTTCGGAGATCAGCATATCCGAAGCCCTGAGCCGCGTGCTGCAGGAGCTTGGCATTTCGCTGCCGGACATCCGCGACGTCAATGCCCAGCGTGTGCAGGTTTCCGGCCGCGATGCCTACCACATCACCTTCACGGCGAACGGAAAACCGTATTCGTTTTATGTAGACACCCACGACGGCGATCTTTTCTGAACAAATCCAGCAGGACGGCCTGTCAAATGACAGGCCGTCTCCGCTTGCGCATCGGTTTTTGGCGGGCCGTCTGATCGTCCGCTCTTGACTTCCGGCGCGCACAAGACTACAATACAATCCGAATTTTCAAAAAAGGCGTGAAATACGTTGCATCATCCGATCATCAAACCAAATCATATGCAGATCCCGTGGCATGACCCCATCCGGGATCAGAAAGAGCTGCCCGTCTCACAGGCGCCGCTGCCCATCCGCGCCGGCGTCGTCGGCCGGGTCGGTCTGCTGCTGCTCTCGTGCGGCACCGGCGCATGGCGTGTGCGCAGCTCCATGAACGAGATCGCCGAGGCGCTCGGTCTTGTGTGCGCCGCCGACATCGGGCTGCTGTCCATCGAGTACACCTGCTCCGACGGCGAGAACACGTTCGCCCAGACGCTGACGCTGACGGCCACCGGCGTCAACACCGCCAAGCTCGACCAGCTCGAGCGCTTTGTCAAGCGTTTTCCGCTCGACGGCGTGTACATGACGGCGGACGACCTGCACACCCGGCTCGACGAGATCGCGCAGGCAGGCGGCAGCTATACCCCGCTGCAGCAGGGGCTGGCGTCGGCGCTCGCCTGCGGCGGATTCACGTTCCTGCTCGGCGGCGGGCCGATCGAAATGCTGTTGGCCTTTCTGGGCGCGGGCGTCGGGCAGTATGTGCGCGCGCGGCTGACGCAGCGGCACCTGACGCTGTTTGGCTGCATCGCCCTGTCCGTTGCGGCAGCATGTCTGGTCTATGCCGGGCTGTTCCGGCTGGCATCGCTGCTCTGGCCCATCGACCCACAGCATCAGGCGGGGTATATCTGCGCGATGCTGTTCATCATTCCGGGCTTCCCGTTCATCACGAGCGGCATCGACATGTCCAAGCAGGACATGCGCTCCGGACTTGAGCGTCTGGCCTACGCGATCATGATCGTCGTCGTGGCGACGCTGACCGCCTGGCTCATGGCGCTGCTGCTGCGGCTGCAGCCGATGGATTTTCTGCCGCTGGGGCTGCCCGTCTGGGCGCGCATCCTGCTGCGGCTGGCGATGAGCTTCTGCGGTGTGTTCGGCTTCTCGCTGATGTTCAACAGTCCCGTGAAGCTCGCGTCCGTCGCCGCCGTGATCGGCGCGATATCGAACACCCTGCGGCTCGAGCTCGTCAGTCTGGCCGGCTTCCCGCCGGCAGCGGCCGCGTTTTTCGGCGCGCTGACGGCGGGCCTGCTCGCCTCCGTGTATAAGCGGCGCTCGGGCTACCCGCGCATCACGATCACCGTGCCGTCGATCGTCATCATGGTACCGGGGCTGTATTTCTACCGCGCCGTGTACGATCTGGGCACAATGAACCTGAGCGACAGCGCGTCGTGGCTCGTCGCCTCGCTGCTGATCGTCGTCTCCCTGCCGCTGGGGCTGATCTGCGCGCGCGTCCTCACGGACAGCAGCTTCCGCCGGTGCACGTGAAAAAGGCATGAAAAAAGGCCGCCGACGGCGGTCTCAGCTTGTCAGGAAAGTCCGTACCGAACTTTCCTGAACGCGCTTTCGCCGTCCGGCCTTTTTCATAGCAAAATGCCGGACGCGCAAAAGCCCTGATCCATCAGGACTTTTGCTTTGGATCGGATTCGAGGCGGGTCTTGCCCCCCTCGAGCTCCCCCACTGCGCAGTTTCTTTTTTGTTGGCACAGACACGCTAAAAGATCGAGGCCGCCTTTCGGCGGCCTCTTTTCTATCCTGTTTCATACAGAGATCAGCATTACATGTGCTTCGTATCGAGCGCACGGGCGGCGTTGAGCACACACAGGACCATAACGCCGACGTCGGCGAAGATGGCGACCCACATGTTCGCAATGCCGAGCGCGCCGAGCACGAGGCAGACGGCCTTGACGGCCAGCGCAAAGACGATGTTCTCCCAGACGAGGCGCATGGTCTTGCGCGAGATGCGCATGGCCAGCGAGAGCTTGCGCGGATCGTCGTCCATGAGCACGATGTCCGCCGCCTCGATGGCGGCGTCCGAGCCGATGCCGCCCATGGCGGCGCCGAGATCGGCGCGCGCGAGCACCGGCGCATCATTGATGCCGTCGCCGACGAAGGCAAGGTATTTCCCGGGTGCGCCCTCGCCGAGCAGCCGCTCGACCTGCGTGACCTTATCCTCCGGCAGCAGCTCACTGTGCACCTCCGCGATGCCCAGCTCCTCCGCCACGGCGTCGGCCGCGCTCTTCCGGTCGCCGGTGAGCATGACGACGCGCACGCCGTCCGCCCGCAGGCGGGCCACCGCCTCGCGCGAGCCGGTCTTCGGCTCGTCGGAGATGACGATGTAGCCGAGATACGCGCCGTCGGCCGCGACGTGGATGACCGTACCGGTCTCATTGACCGCGGGCACGGTCAGGCCGAGGGTGTCCATCAGCTTCGTGTTGCCGGCGGCAACAGACCGGCCGCCGACCTGCGCGGTCACGCCGTGACCGGCGAGCTCTTTGGCGTCCGTCGTGACCAGGTCGGCCGGAAGCTCTCCGGCCGCGCGGCGCAGGCTCTGGCTGACCGGGTGATCGGAAAACTGCTCCGCCGCCGCCGCAAGCTGCAGCAGCGCCTGCTCGGACAGCTCCGGCTGCGCGGGATGCACCGCCGTGACGGCGAACGTGCCGCGCGTGAGCGTGCCGGTCTTGTCAAAGACGACACGGTCGGTCTTGGCCAGCATCTCCAGATAGCTCGAACCCTTGATGAGGATGCCGCGGGCGGACGCGCCGCCGATGCCGCCGAAGAACGACAGCGGGATCGAGATCACGAGCGCGCACGGGCAGCTGATGACGAGGAACGTCAGCGCGCGGTAGATCCAGTCGCCCCACTCTGCCGGGATGCCCATAATGAGCCGCACGACCGGCGGCAGGATCGCCAGCGCGAGCGCCGCACCGCAAACGGACGGCGTGTAGACGCGGGCAAACTTCGTGATGAAGCGCTCAGTGTGCGCCTTTTTGAGCGAGGAATTTTCCACCAGCTCGAGGATGCGCGCGACCGTGGACTCGGCATACACCTTCTCCACGCGCAGGCGCAGCACACCCGACAGGTTCACGCTGCCGCTGACGACGGTGCTGCCCTCCGTGACGTCCACGGGGGCGCTCTCACCGGTCAGGGCGCTCATATTCAGCGCCGACGTGCCCGTGAGCACCGTGCCGTCGAGCGGGACGCGCTCGCCGGGCTTGATGACGATCGTATCGCCGACGGCGACCTCCTCGGGCTTGACACGCACAATGCCGTCAGCAGTCTCCACGTACGCAAAATCCGGGCGGATGTCCATCAGATCGCCGATGTTCCGGCGGCTGCGGCCGACGGCGTAGCTCTCAAACAGCTCGCCGATCTGGTAAAACAGCATGACGGACACGGCCTCGGGATAGTCCCCGAGCACCATCGCGCCGATGGTGGCCACGGCCATGAGCAGGTTTTCGTCGAACGGCTGGCGGTTATAAATGCCCTTGCAGGCATCGACGAGCGTCTCGCCGCCGACGAGCAGATACGGGATGAGATACAGCACGAGCTTGAGCCAGCCCGTGACCGGCACAAAGTGCAGCCCAATGAGCAGCACGGCCGCTGCTGCTATGAGCAGCAGCGACCTTTTCTGTTCGCGCGTCATGAGATTCAGTCCTCGAAGCGGAAGTCCGGCTCGACCTTGAGTGCGGTCTTGAGGATCTCCGCCTTGGCCTCGGCTTCGTCCACGCCGGGGGCATATTCGACCAGCATTTTCTGTGCCATATAGCTCACGGTCACTTCCTTGACACACTTGAGCTTTGCCACGTGCCGCTCGATGGTCGCCGCGCAGTTGGCGCAGTCTACTTCGATCTTATAGGTCTTTTCCATGATGATGTACGCTCCTTCATCTGTCATTGAATGTTATTTGAAAAGATGGCCGGGCCATCATTTTTCCAGCACATGCTCCATGCCGATGGCCAGCACGGACCGGACGTGATCGTCGTCCAGGGAATAAAACACGGTCTTGCCCTCCCGCCGGAAGCGGACGAGGTTCGACGCCTTCAAAATGCGCAGCTGGTGGCTGACCGCCGACTGCGTCAGGTTCAGCAGCCGCGCAATGTCGCACACGCACAGCTCGCTCTCGAAGAGCACATAGAGGATCTTGATGCGCGTCGAATCGCCAAAGACGCGAAACAGCTCCGACAGGTCGTAGAGCGTCTCATCGTCCGGCAGGGCCGCAAGCACCTGCGCCACCGCGTCCTCGTGCACGTTGAGATATTCGCACGCCGGTGCGCTGTCGGGTCTCGGTTCTGCCATGGGATCTCCTCACTTTCGTTTGAACATATGAACGATTGCTCATGTGTTTATATAACCACTTCTCTGCCCGTTTGTCAAGAGCCTATTTGCATTTTTTCAAAAAGAATTCCCGGATGCTGCACATCCGGGAAGGGGTCTCATTTCTCTTCGGTTTTCGGGCTGCGGAAGGCAAAAAAGCGCTGGCCGAGGTAATTCAGACCGGTGAAGAGCACCATGCCGACGAGCATGGCCACATTGTCGCGCGTGCCCACCGTGGCATTGGCAAGCAGGCGCAGACACAACGGTTTTGCGATGCCGTAGGCGATCAGGTAACAGACGGCGATGTTCGCCGCGAAGCGCACGACCTGACCCGCGCCGCGCTCCCGGCTCTGGAACGTAAAGTGCTTGTTGAGGAAAAAGCTCAGGATGCTCGTGAGCACGTAGTTTGCCGCCGAGGACACCCAGTACGAGCAGTTGGCAAGGTTATACAATCCAAACATGATGCCCGTGCCGACGAGCGTGTTGATCACGCCGACGAGCAGAAACTTCCACAGCTTCGCGTCAAAGAGCGTGCGCAGGCGCTTCAAAGCTCCGCCTCCCGGTCATCAAGCTCCGTCTCGATGCGGTAGCGCGGGCGCGCCTTCGTCTCAAGATAGATCTTGCCGATGTACTCTCCCACCACGCCGATGGCCAGTAGCTGCAGCCCGCCGATGGCCCAGATGGACACGGCGAGACTCGACCACCCGGCAACGGTGTGGCCGGTGAAATAGCGCACGAGAAAATAGATGAGCATGGCGATGCTGACGAGGAACATCACGATGCCGATGCGCGTGATGAGCCGCAGCGGCGAGACCGTCAGCGACGACACACCCTCCCACGCGAACGAGAGCATCTTGCGCAGCGGGTACTTGCTTTCGCCCGCAAAGCGCTTGCCGCGCTCGTAATACACGACCGTGCTCGGGTAGCCCACGAGCGGCACGAGCCCGCGCAGGAATAGATTGACTTCTTTATACTCCGCGAGTGCGTCGAGCGCGCGGCGGCTCATGAGCCGGTAGTCGGCGTGATTATACACCACGTCCGCACCGAGCGCGCGCAGCAGGCGGTAATACCCCTGTGCGGTGGCGCGCTTGAAGGCAGAGTCCTGCTTCCGGCTGGCGCGCACGCCGTAGACGATATCATTCCCGTTCTGAAAGGCCGTGAGCATGGCATCGATGGCATCAATGTCGTCCTGCAGGTCGGCGTCCATGGAAATGACGCAGTCGGCGCGATTCCGCAGCGTCATCAGGCCGCACAGCAGCGCGTTCTGGTGGCCGCGGTTGCGCGACAGGCGGATACCGGAAAAGACCGGATTGCGCGCATGCAGGTCGGAAATGAGCTGCCAGGTGGCATCCTTCGAGCCGTCGTCGATGAAGCAGATGCGGCTCATGGGGCCGATCGTCCCGGCGGCGCGCAGGGCGGTGAATTTCTCCCGCAGGCGGCGCGCCGTCTCCGGCAGGACCGTCTCCTCGTTATAACAGGGGATCGCAAGATAGAGCGTCACGGACACGGCCGCGCCTCCCTTCCAAAAATCACAGTTCAGTCGATCGTGCCGCCGCCGAGCACCGTGTCCCCGTCGTAGAACACGACGGCCTGGCCGCGCGTGATGGCGCGCTGTGGGGTCTCAAACGACACGTGCACCGTGTCCGGCCCCGTGGCCGTGACGGTGCACGGCTGCTCCGGCTGCCGGTAGCGGATGCGGGCCGTCACGTGCAGCGGCACGTCCGGCACGTCGCCGGAGATCCAGTTGCAGCCGCTCGCATCCAGCTCGGTCGAAAACAGATCGTCATTGCGCCCGAGCACGACCTCGTTGCGCGGCACATCGATGCCGCAGACGTACAGCGGCGTCTCGGCCGCGATGCCGAGCCCGCGGCGCTGGCCGATCGTATAGTGGATGATGCCGCGGTGCGTTCCAAGCACCTTGCCCTGCGTGTCCACGAAGCGGCCGGGCTCGCTGTGCGCGCCGGTCAGCCGCTCGACCGCGGCGGCGTAGTCACCGTCCGGCACAAAGCAGATGTCCTGACTGTCGTGCTTGTGCGCGTTGCAGAAGCCATGCGCCTCGGCGATCTCCCGTGCCTCGGTCTTGTGCAGACCGCCGAGCGGAAAGCGCGTGTGCGCGAGCTGCTCCTGCGTGAGCCAAGCGAGCACGTAGCTCTGATCCTTCGTCGTGTCCACGGCCTTTTTGAGTGTGTAGCGCCCGTCCGGCAGCTGCTCGACGCGGGCATAGTGCCCGGTCGCCAGCACGTCGCACCCGAGCGCGCGGGCGCGTGTCTCCAGCAGGCCGAACTTCAGATACCGGTTGCAGTCCAGGCAGGGGTTCGGCGTCGCCCCGTGCTGATAGGCCGCGGCAAAGCGCGCCATGACCTGCTCACGAAACGCATCCTTATAATTAAAGACATAGTACGGCATGCCCAGCGCATAGGCCACGCGGCGGGCATCCTCCACATCGTCGAGCGTGCAGCAGGTGTGGCCGCGCGGCACGCCGGCGTCCTCATTTTCATACAGCTTCATGGTCACGCCCATGCAGTCGTAACCCGCCTGCTGCATCAGGTATGCCGCCACGCTCGAATCCACGCCGCCGCTCATGGCGATCATCGCCTGCGGGCGGCCGCTCTTTTCCGTCTGCATCTGTGCACCTCGTTTTCCTCGGGTTTCTCTTTAGATTATACCGCACAGCCACGGCTTGTCAACGCAAGACACCCCGCCTGCGCACGGCAGGCGGGGGGAAAAGGCGGGATAAAACCGTCAGGACTGCGGATCGTTCGGGATGTCGGTGAACGAGCCCTCATAAATGCGCGGGCCGCCCTGCGCGCCGACGAGCCGGTTATAATAATTTGCGTTCGTGATAGCGCGGTACGGGTCGAGCCAGATGGACACGGGCGCGAACAGGGCGCTCAGCAGCATCCAGCCGAGGAAGCTCAGATCCAGCACAAACAGCTCCCACTTGTGGCCGCGCATGACCGCTGCGCTCTCGCGCAGGCACTGCCAGGCGGACTTCTCCGGGTGGTCGAGCAGCAGGTACAGCGCCTGCCGGTAGCGATAGGCCGCGATGATGCCCGGTACGACCAGCAGCAAGCTCCACAGAAACACGAACAGCCCCTGCAGGATTGCCAGCCACAGCACGCGGAAGAAGAGGCCGAACCCGTCAAAAAGGTTGCCGATCTCGGCCGTTTCATCCCGGCTGACGTGCAGCGAGAAGATCACAAAGCCGACGCTGACCATATAGTTCATGATCTCCAGCGCGACGACGAGCACGACCGCAACACCGGACACACTGTAATGCTCAAAGAAGCTGATGTATGCCTGTTCGACCGCGTCGGGGCCGAACTGCGCGGCGTTTGTCAGCGCCGTGGTCAGGCGGTCGCCGCCCATCAGGTACGACGAGAGCGTCGAGATGAGCAGCCCGAGGGCAAAGACGATCAATGCCGCAAGGATCGGGCTCGGGCGATAGCCGGCGGCGCGCCGGCGGGCGTCTGCTTTGAGTGCAGCACGGTTCAAATCCATTTTGATCACAACTCCGTTCCCGGCATGGCCGGGTCTCATTTTTCATCGGTATAGTATACCAGATACCGCCGGATTTGAACACCCGGAGCGGAAAAAATTCACGTTTTCGACACACGTTGCGATTTTTTCTGGAAGTTGCGGAAAATACGCTTGACAATCCGCATGCGAAATGCTATATTAAACAGGCTTTGAACAACAAAGCTTATGCGCGAGTGGTGGAATTGGCAGACTCGCTAGATTCAGGTTCTAGTGTCCACTCCGGACGTGCGGGTTCAAGTCCCGCCTCGCGCACCACGCCCCGGAAGCTTCGGCTTCCGGGGTTTTTTCTGTCTGCAGCAAATATCACAGCAAAAAGCGCCGGTCTCCAAAAAGAGGCCGGCGCCGGTTTTTACGCGCCGAAGCACGTGAACATGATGACGAGATAAACGATGTACAGTCCGCCGATGAAAAAGCCGACCCAGCGCTTGAATTTGCCCTGCACAAGCGCAGGGATGAGCGCACCTGCGCACACGACAAGACACGCCGGAATGTCCAGCAGCATGCCCTGCCGCTCGACCGGCAGCGGCTTGCCGAGGATGAGCGCGCACAGCGGCATGATGAGCGTGAGATCCATGATGTTCGCGCCGATGATGTTGCCCACCGACAGCGAGGACTGCTTTTTGCGGATGGCCGTGATGGTCGTAACAAGCTCCGGCAGCGACGTGCCGATGGCGATCATGGTCGCGCCGATGATGGCATCCGGCACACCGATCATCTGCGCGAGCGCGGTGCCGTTGTCGATCAGCAGCTGCGCACCAAGCACAATGGCCGCAGCGCCAAACACAAACTTGCCGATATTGAGCGCGACCGTCCGGCCGTCCGTCTTGGGGCGGGCATCCTGCTCCGGGGCCTCAAGCGACTGCTCACGCCGCGCAGCGACAAGGCTCTCGGCAATAAAGCACGCAAAAATGACAAGGATCAAAACACTCTCAAGGATGGACAACTGCCCGTCGCGCGTGAAGCCAAACAGAACCGCGATCGCCGTGAGCAGCAGCACCGCCTTGACCGCATACTGCCGGCGCGGCATGGTGCACTCCATGCAGATCAGCGACAGGCACATGATCAGGCCGGTATTGGCCGTCACCGAGCCGACGGCGTTGCCGATGGCGATGTCCGCATTGCCCTCCAGCGCGGAAAAGACGGACACAAGCATCTCCGGCATCGTCGTGGCAAAGCTCACAACGGTCGCGCCGATGATGAATTTCGGGATGCCGGAGGCCTCCGCGATCCACGTGGCGGCATCGACAAAAAAGTCGCCGCCCTTGATGATGCACACAAGGCCCGCCGCGAACAGCAGCAGGACAAGAAAGAGGGTACTGCCGGTAAAATCGAGGTTCATAACGCATTCTCCTTCGTGATCGCGCAAAAAATGAGACTTTCGGCACGATCATCATAAATATGATGTGCTAAAAGTCTCATTACCTATCACAATAGGCGCATAACCACCGGCGGATGCCGGGAGATTGTTGGTCATACATTTGTAACTACTCCCTTTTAACGAGAAGTCATCATAGCACACCGCGCGGGGCTTGTCAAGCAATTCCACGCCCGGCCGCCGCTCAGCGCACCAGCTTCATGAGCAGGCGCTCGAACTCGCCGAGCATGCCCACGGAATCGGCAAAGATCATGCTCTTTTCATACATACGGCGGTAAGCATCCACGTTCTCGTCCGTGCGCGCGGTGTAAATGATCGGGATGACGAGCAGACCCCGGCGGCGCACCGCCTGCACGGCCGTGCGCACGTCGTCGATCGCCTCCGCCTCGCTGAAATAGCCGGACGGCAGCCCGTCGGAGAGCACCATGAGGATCTTGCGGCGCTCGGTGCGCTTGGCCAGATCCAGCGCGGCGGCGCGGATGGAATAACCGTCCTTGTTGCCGTTGCCGGCGGCGATCTGCTCCATGGCGTCGATGCAGCGGCTGCCGATCTCCTTCTGGTCGAAATCCTTGATGACGCAGTGCTCCACGGCGTTCGTGCCGCCGTCAAAGGCGACGATCTTCGTATAGGCGATGCCCTTGAGCGCCTCCTCGAGCACGGCCGCCGTGGCCAGCGCCGTGAAGAGCTTGGACTGCCCGCCGCCGACGCCGGCGCCCATGCTGCCGCTGCGGTCGATGAGCAGGTAAAACGCCGTCTCGCGCCTGGACGGCGGTGCTTTGCGGCGAAAAACGTCCTTGGCATCGAGCGGGATCTTCCACAGCTCGCGCTGCGAGAGCGCGCCGGTGCGCTGGCTGGCGCTGCGTTCGCGCTGCTGGCGCAGGAGCTTGTCGAGCCGGTGGTGCAGCGCCTTTGCCCGCTCGGCAAATGCGGGCGGCAGCCGCCCGCCGCCGGGCGTGATATACGTCTCCGTAAACGTCAGGCCGGAATACCGCTCGGCCAGCCCTTGTCGCTCCCCGGCGTCGAGCCGGGCAGCACGCGGGCCGGAGACATGCAGCTGCTGCTCGAGCGCCCGCTCGCGCGTGAGCGCCTGCGCCGCCGCGGCGAGCATGGCGTCCGTCTCGGCCGCGCTGAGCGCAAAGCCGCGGTGCGCGCCCCAGCCCGTGCCGAGCACTTCGCGCAGGCTCTCCGGCCCGCCGGAGGCCGCCTTCTGCGCAGCAGACACCGTGTCCGACGTGGTGGCGGTCGCCCCGCTCTGGCCGTGATTGCCGCTGCGGCCGACGCTCGACGAGCGCCCGCGGTCCTCCCTGCCGTTGGTCCCGGCCGAGCCGCTCGGTTTGACCTCCTGACTGGCGAGGCTGCCGCTCATGTCGCCGTGGCGCTCGGAGTTGTCGCCGCTGCCGCCGGCTGCGCTGTCGCCTTTTTCAAGATCGGCGTCCTCCCCGTCGGCAGACGAGCCCTGGCGCGCCGCGTCCTGCGCCTCACTGCGCAGGCGGAGGCGGCTGTCGCAGCCGTCGCCGAAGGCTTCCGCGCGGTCGCCCTCGCTGAAGGCATAGTCCACGAGCTGCGATGCGATGCGCGCGAGCGCATCGGCATCCGCGATGCCGCACAGGCGCGCCAGCTCCGGCGCGAGCGCCGCGAGGATCTGCCGGCCAATGTCCGCGCACGCGGCGGCCGACGGCGCAAGGATCGCCGCCTCCACCTCGGCCCGGACGGCGGCGAGCGCCGGAGTCCCACACGGGATGCCCGTGAGCGCAAAAGCCTCCAGCTCATCGAGCAGCGCCGCGAGCGCGCTGCCGGGTGCGGCCGCATCGAGCTGCGCATAACACACGAAGCGCAGCAGCGGCAGGTAGCCCGGAAAGCGGCGGCAGAGGATGTTATCCGTGCGCGCCTGCTCCAGAATGTTCAGTATCCGGTGCCCGAGCAGCGCCCCGGTCTCGGGCGCGAGGGCATAGTGCGCGTGAAAATATGCGCCGGCCTCCGCCGCGAACGCCGCGCAGACGTCCCGGTCGGAGCTGCTGTCGTGCTGGATCTCGCGCGCGAGCAGCACGCGCAGCGCGGCCGTCCAGTGGCGGGCGTCAAAATCCGTGCGCAGCAGATATTCCGCCCCGCCGACGGTGACGGCCGTGCCGTCCGTCGTGCAGCGCAGACTATCGTCCGCCGTGACGGTATCGACCCGGATATTCCCCGGGACGAGCAGCGCGAGGCTGCGCCGGAGCAACGGCGTGATGGGATCATGCGCCAGAAACGCCCGGTAGCGCGCCAGCGCGGCGTCAAATCCGTCCATCCTGCGGCACCATGCTCTCAATGAGCTCGGTCAGCTGGAGGCGGGTGTAGGCGTCCTGCGGCTTGGAGGCCACGTTGTCGAGCAGACCCCAGCGCAGGCCCAGCAGGGACTCCGCGCGCAGGGCGTCAATAAAGCCGCGGATCGTCATCGCGTCCGGCTCGAGCCCGCCGGCGCTGCGGATGCGGTCGCGGATGGCACAGTAAACATAGTCGCAGATATTCAGGCTGGCGGCGCTCGCCTCGGGCACGACGCGGTGCAGCACATCGACGATGCTCTCCGGCTCGGCAATGTGGATGGGCGTGAAGCGGTCGATCGTCGCCTCGTTCATGAAGTTCGTGCCGGCATAGTCCTCGTTCATCGTGATCGTGAACGCCGAGTGCGGGTGCATCTGCACGAGCCCGTAGCCGGGCACCTGGATCTGGCGCGCGGCGTCGGTCAGCGAGTGGAGCACGTCGGCGCACTCGGGCTTGATGGTGTTGCCCTCGTCGAGCACGACGTCCGCGCCCGCCGCGAGATAGCGCAGCATGTCGCTCAGGCGGTAGCGCATGGTGCCGTTTTCGATCGTCGGGCCGCCGAGCAGGTCGAGCTTGTCGAGCTCGGCATTGCCCTGCATGCGGTACTGCGGCACGTTGAGCAGCCAGTCTACTGTCTGGATGAGCGTGTTCTTGCCGCAGCCCTTGCTGCCGACGAGGCGCAGGTGCATGCCCGAGAGCCGGTAGGCAAGGCAGCGCGTGAGCGCGCCGAAGCCGTCCGCCTGCACATAGCGCACCAGCGGATCGGGCACCAGCTCGGGGTATTCCGGCAGGGAGAACATCTCCGCGAACACGCGCAGGATGATCGGCTCCGGCACTGCCTGCTCGAGCAGATACTCGGCGCGCGCAGTCAGCGCTTCCGGGGACGCGCAGCCGCGCGCGGCCGCGCCGTCGATGGCCGCGCGCACCG